>WLWD01001459.1_pt1 | contig 183743 bp, 107 predicted proteins | sample 6712731 | NCBI WGS metagenome assembly WLWD01 (sample SAMN12718690, study PRJNA576275) | sponge metagenome | isolation source: marine sponge | host: Mycale hentscheli | place: New Zealand: South Island, Marlborough, Capsize Point | collected 2014-11-01 | reverse complement strand
GTATTTACTTGAAAACTCATTGTCCACTAGAACCACGAAGGTAAGTCTTGTGTAGGTATGTCCAGTTGTGTGCAAGTATTGTGTGTTTTAGCTACTACTTAGCTCAAGCATATCACAAAGACAACGTTTAAATAATGTGTATTATTATTATTATTTTTTCAATTCAAACAGTTGAGGGGAGGGGTTACTATGGCATTGATATGTCTTTAGGTATAAACGTAATTTAAAAACTCAACCATATTTTTAGTAGCTTTGAGCATTAGAAATTAAAATCAATCATATAACAATTGTGTAGTTTTAGGCTCGCTCGCCATTTGTGCTCGCTCACCACTAATTAATTTGAATTTAAATTGTTAGAATAGCTGAAGTCATACTCTATTATTTGTAGGATAGCTAGTTGGCATGCAAACCATTACCAATTCCCCATGTGATAACAACTCCATAATTACATGTATGGTATTTATTTACTTATACTTTGCGTTTCCACACTCATTTAAACTTGCACAAGAACATCACAACATAAAAAAAAAGTAGAAAAAATTGTTACCCACTATTTTTACTAAAGTCAGCATAATGCAACATTTCTTAACCGTAAAGCTTTAATTAGAAGTGTGGTTTGTGTTAAATTGTTGGTGGCTTGCTCTGAAATGTACAGAAGGGTGGAGGAAAGACTAAATAATATAGTAATAGTATTGTTTTTATAATTTATCCATATCTGCATTTTTTTCATTCAAATTCACTAAGTTTTGTAACCTGATGCGGACAGCAGTAGGACTGTTGAAACATCGTTACTATCATTACGTATTTAAAAATGTTGATATAAGAGAACCATTTATTATTAATGCTATAGTTTATGGATATTTATTTGCTTGTGCATGCAGTGACCTCAGCCGACTACCAGAGCTGCGCAGATTGGAGCGCGATCATTCCCAGAAGCATCATTTCGTTACGATGGACTGGGTAAAAGAAAGCATTGACAGTGGTATCCCAAGGAATGAGAGATTGTTTGAACCACGACTTGTGTAAATAATGTATTGTTGCTATAAACGATAAAAACTAATTTATACATAACATAATTAATATATTATTTTTGAACACTCGTACTTTTTTTTTTGTAGCCACATACTGTATTTTTTTTATGAACAAGTTCAGCTATGAAATATTATTGTGAATTGTGAAGATGTTCAGTCTTCATTTATGTTCTTATACACCTATTATGCTATTCCTAAAATTACAAAATTATGCCCAAATTACATCATTTACCTGCCTAAAATGGTGGTTGCTCTTAATATAATTAATTAGCAGGAAACAACAAACACTATTAGCTAAATATAGAGACATGTGTGCAACATTTTAAACATTGATTAAATTTTTTTAGCTTTCATAGATATAATTAGTGTGTGAACTAATTGTGCTAAGAAAACAAGTTAATATGATTACATGACTATATTTAGTAGCAACAATAGGAATGAACATGGTTGTTCGTTATTTAGCTTATCTAAATTCATGTTTTTGTATGTTTCTATGTATGAATATCTTTAAAATTTGTTGTGTCTGCCAACTTGTCTAACTCATTTGCCACGATATGTCCTTTTAGACGTGTAAGTGCCATTTTTCAACCCTTCCGGTCCCCAACATTTCACTTAAATAGAGAAGAGAAACTTGCACTGGCTTAATTCACCTTCAAACTGTGTAACTGTTAGCTTTGGACTTTATTATGTATGATGTCTTCATTTTCTTATTAGTGCTCATCCTTGCCACATCATATACTCTTATTTAATTGTGTGCTTGTTTCTAGCTAGTTATATTATTAGCTAAGGTCCTGACTAATCAGCATCTTCTGAACTTCTGAATTTACTAGACAGGCACAACACAGAATTAACATTTGAAACCACACCCACATAATAATCTCTACAACTTTATTTAATGTAAGGACTATATGGTGGTAGAAAGTGTTTGTTGTCTTGAATCTAAACTGTTTTCAATGATGCCATGGCCAGTGACGGGTGTGAAAATAATTTTTGCATTGATGTATAGAGCTTTTCAAATTTGGTACTTCAAGAACCATCGTCTCATATCGTGGTGCCAAGCTGTGCTACATACTGGTGATGCATTTTGACAACTAGCTAAATTGAATCTAACTGGTAAGATATGCAAACAAAACTACATGCAAAAACTAACCAACAGCCAATAACAACAACGTAAACACATCCAGAGCTAAAATTAGTAAACTATTAATAACTAAAACAAGAATCTAGTAAACCACAGCTTTAGCTGTCACAACAACAACAAATGGGCTAGCTGTCTATACCTTGCAGGGTGACTTGCATGCAGCAGATAGCCATTCTGGTGCCTTCATTTGTATGTATGTGCATGTTATGGGACTGCTATAATAATAATTCTGCTAATTATCATATGCCATAATAGATAATTATGTATTTGTAAGCATCAGTGTATATGTGTGTGTGTGAGTGTATGTGTGTAAGTATGTGAGTGTGTGTGTTGTGTGTGTGTATGTGTGTGTGTGTGTGTATGTGTGTGTGTGTTGTGTGTGTGTGTGTGTGTGTATGTAAGACAGCTTTGAGTCAGTGTGATAGCGAGAATGAACTCGAAGTAGTTAGTCCAATTGAAAATACAGTGAAACCTCTATGCAAAGATCACAACACTGGGCAGCGGTTAGCTGCAGAGGTTCCTTCATGTTGGTTGTTGTTCAGAATCCCTTTGTATAAAGGCTTATTTGTGCACTCCATACTTCGACACAACATTGGCCAAAAGTCATAATTGCTGCCATGTTTTTTAAAGCATGCTGCCATGTTTTTTAAAGCATACTGCCATGTTTTTTAAAGCATGCTGCCATGTTTTTTAAAGCATGCTGCCATGGTTTTTAAAGCATGGTCATATCATAGACCAATCGTTATGAACTGTTATAACAACATTATTGCAAATAATTAGGAATAACATGTTTGGTAAACAATTATTATTATTCATTAGATGTATTCTCTCTCTTTCACAGGCTTTTTTAAACAATACGGAATTAAAAATAATTTGGTTTACCACCAGGAATCGAACCCAGGACTGCTTGCTTAACGCACAATATTTTTAATTCTTTATTGTTAAAAAAAAAAAAACCCTGTGAAAGAAAGAGAATGCAATGGGTAAAAGAAGGCTGAGAAAGAAATTGTGAAATATTATTATTATACAAATTAACTTACGCGATGAAAGCAAACTAAACAAAGAAAAAACAATCAGTTGGCCCTGCCCATGATAAACTAATTGCATTAATTTTAAAAGAAAACTGTACAAGTCCGTTGTTTTTGATGAACTACAACTTTTCCTTCAATTGTCACAAGTAAATTACAACAACAACACAGAAATGTTATTGTTCACGTGATTGTACACACATTCACTCCACAAATATTTCAATAAATGTAATTAAAATGTCCTCATCTTCTCGTTCCTGTCCTCTGCAGACTCTCATCTCAACCTCGTCCGTGGTTTCTTGCGGTAGTTGCCTGTAAAATGTTCCATTACCCGCACATTTCCCGCCGTCCCAGAGTTTCATAGAATTACAAGCCACGCCTCTAGGACACCAGCCGACCGCTTCGCACGAGTAGTGATCCCCGATGTAACTAGGTCTGTTTCTATCACAGACGTCACATGCCACACCACCACGACCATTAAAGGCAGCTGCGAAGGTCCAAACATGAGATGTTCGGTTTCTTCCAAGAGTAAGACTCACTCCGTCAACATAGTTGCCATCGAGAGTTGGGTTTCTGCCTCGTATCCCACCGAAGGACTGGAAGCCATCAGGTGATCCTGAATATCTCCCATGGACTCGGCCACAGACCCTAGAATACGGTCTTCCATTGACTGGATAAGTGGCTGATGAACAGCCAGCTTCTGAGCGAGTTTGCCGACATGATACGGGACTAGAGATTGGCTCTAATCCCAGTGGGCAGGTAGCAGAGTCAGCATCACTGGAGTTGTAATACGCTATTCTTCTCCAGTATCCTAGAACTCCATTACAGGAAGTCTGGAAACAGGAAGTTATTTGGGTTGAATTGCCATAATGTATGGAGTAGTTTCCAACAGAGAAAGGAAGAGACAAACTTGAAATTGCTGAGCAGGATTCAAACACATGAATGGCCGCTATATCGCTCACTAATGCCTTGGTAAGGTTGTCCAGTTCTCCTCTGCTGACATTTCTTATAATGCTCAAGTTCGTATTTACCTCTTCTTTTATTCTTTGCACTTCGAACTTGACGATATTCTCCAAATGTAGTCGAGACTCTGCATTCAGCTCTTGCATGTCAGAATATATGGAGTAATTGAAACTATTCAATCTGTCTTCCATTAAGCTTGTAAATGAAGCTAACTTGGTAGTATACTTTTGGTCAAGTAATCTGCGTTTAATTGTGGTCTCATTTTTTAATGCGTTCAATTGGCCAGTCTGCAGATTAAAATCTTCTTGGAGTTTTGATCGAATTTTTGCCAAGTCATGCTTGACTTGACTGTGCGATTCCTTCAGCTGTATACCTTCATACAGAGCAAAGATCGCTACTGCAGCTGACATCACTGAAATGCAGCAGAGAACCACGATCACTATCAAAATGATCCGTTCAAACTTACTTTTCTTTGACTTGAATTCTCTGTGATGATTTCCTGGAGAATCAGTGAGAACACTGAAATCTGGCACAAAGTCATGTCTTTTCATTATTTCGTAGTTTTCATCATCTTCAGAAGCAGGCTTCGCCTTGATACCAACTTCAGCATAGACATTTTCTTCCACATGCTCACTGAAAATTGTATTTCTCTTGCTGACAGACATTATTGTCTTTAGCCCGGCTTCTTACTAGTAATTTTGGCTGATTTAATAAGATCTTTGCATGTCAGGCTATGTATATAATGCAACACAAACAGGATATAAAGTTTTTAATCAGGAAGTAATGCCAGAGTTTAAGATTACTGACAAATCCATCATCTCCAGTCAAACTATGCCCCCCAAAACCATTGCTATTCATTGGCTGTCATCCTGCTTGAGGCATCCTCAACACCATATTTTGCAGGCTATTTAACACCACAAACAATTACCTGATTGCATGATTTGCATGCACCAATCAAGCAGTTGATATGTCGTTTCTTATTGCCAAAAACTAACAAATTATTTGCCTGCAATACATAAGACACTTCAGCGTGTATGGCTAGCTATTCTAACATTTAGCTATCCATACTCCATCATGAAAGCAGCATAGTATTTTTAAAAAGTATCATGTTGTTGTTGTTGTTGTTGTTGTTGTGGCTGTAGAGCTTAGCAACTGAAAAACTCTTATTAAATAGGTATTGCTGCAGTACTGAATGATAACATTCAAAGTTTTAAGACATTATATTATACTAAGTATTAATGTATAGCCAGATGAATGAGCAAAGTTACTCTAACAAGACGTGTTTAGTAAGTCCATTTTCCCAGTCATAATTGAAATTGAAAATCATTTGATTCTAAAAACAACAGCAAACAACCTCGAAATTATTTAAAACAAGTGTGTGTCTTGAGTACACTTTGTGTAAGGTAACATACATTTGAGATCTTGCATGGATTAAATAATCTTGAATAATTTTGCCTTCAGCCTTAGTAAGGTGTTTTTATAACATTTACATCATCAAAAGCAGCAAAATCAGATTATTTTGTAATTCCCCCCTACCCCCTAAAATCAGTATTGTGTATTATCTACCAAACTTGGTCAATGTTTTTAATGATCCTAGGGCTTAAGATAAATTATATATTATATAAATTTATCACATCATCATCTTCTTCTTATGATTCTGTCCAGGAGGTAGAGAGAAAAGGAAAAAATTCCAAAAATTAATAATTATTAAATTTCTTGACAAGTTACTGCAAGACTTAATTCATATAGCAACTCTACTTAGGGTCAGAACTCTGTCATCTACACATATACAAAGAGAGCGAGAGGAGAGTGAGAGAGAGAGATAGAAGATTGAGAGACACTGTGACCCTTGTCATGGATCCATGCAGGATTTATTGTTAGGGGGAGAAAAATAGAACATGCACAAAATAAACATGTTAATATAATTATAGAATTAAATTATTTGGTTGCCACCGGGAATCGAACCCACGACAGGTTGCCTAACACACAAGCGCTCTGCCACTGAGCTACGAATATTTTTCTACCTCCTGGACAGAATCATAAGAACATGATGTAAAAGATTTACATAATATATAATTTATCTACATTGTGTGTTAAGCAAGCAGTCCTGGGTTCGATTCCTGGTGGCGACCACATATTTTTATTCTGTAATGTTGAAAAAAGCCTGTGAAAGAGAGAGAGAATACATCTAATGAGTAAAAGAAGACTGAGAAAGAAATTATGAATATAATATATTATCTATTTATGCATTGTATATATAATATATTATATATCTAAACTTCTTGGTGGGAGGAAACTTGACATTGGGATCAGAAAACATGGGGACAGGGCAGGGAACTTGAGTGAGGATGGGGTGGGGGGTGATTTTAAGTGGAACCTTACCTGCAGATAATTTGGCTGCTGTCAGACATATTGTTCTGTATTGTGGTATAATAAATCATTTTGTTCCCAATTATGTTGGCTGAGTTGAAACTCAAATACGTTACTTTTTTGGCACCCCATAATAATGAAAATGAAACAATGATTCACTGCTGGTAATAATGACAATAATAACAATTTTCTTGCTTTTATAAATTAAAGCATCCAGATGTTTTGGCTTAAGAAGTCAAACGGTTGTTATACATTTTATTGCCTGTAAAAAACAGATACAACTGCTATTAATAACAAGGAAAGGGAAAGCTGATTGAGTCTATTCTAGGTGATATGGTTATGAGAAAGTTTTTAAGGGACTCCCTGATACAAAATTGGAATGAAGAAGAGCTAGTAATGCAACCTAATAGTATAATGATCAATGGTTAAAATTTAAGTAAACATAAATTGGCTGTTAAAACTGTTGTTATAGCTAATGATCATTTTCCAGGGCTCAAAAATAAATAAATAAATAAATAACAGGCTTGAAGATAAAAATTTAAGCAGAAGCCCATATGGTATTCCTAAGTCATTTCTCTATTGAATGGTTTAAAGGAAATACTATTTCTTATGAAAATAAGGACTTTGTATAGCCACGTTACGGGAGCTGCGGTCTCTGTGGTGCTTCAACTGCTGGAATGACTCCACTGCCTGTCATAAAGGCTTCTTGCACAATTATTTTGATGCATCTGATGAGCAGTATAATATGCTAAAAGTGAGTAGGATAGTTGGATCAGGTAGGTGCTATAATGAGATATGAGCTTGGATTTAAGAGAGTATTGTAATTCATGCCACATCACAAAGACCTATCAAGCTGCTTGTGGTGAAACGCCACCACATTCCAAGGAATAACTATTTAATAATATTATTGTACAGTACTCACATATTATGTCATTATAATTTCTATTCTTAGCTACTTCCTCACACACCTTATGTGCATCATTTAGAATTCAACATTGAATCCACATTTTCACCCACACATTTATTCCTTACCAAACTACGCATGCTCAAACCTCACATTACATTGTTCAACATACACAGTTTTTATCAGTTCTACATGTGGTCAGAATATTTGAAAGTGAATTAAACCTCGCTAACTGTCATTGGTAGCCTTGGTTGTTTCACCACACTGCTGGTTGATTTGATCATACGTTTTTATTAACACTTGCAAGAAATTCTTTCACCAGGAACAGCGCCAGCGCCAGCGACAGGGAAGGACCCAGTCAAACTTATGAAATTTATTAAAATATATGATTGATTGTACATGATTTGAATATTATTTATGAGTGAAGAGCATATGTTAGCATATAGTTGTCCTGTAAACTGTATTGCACGTTAGGTCTTTAAAAAAATGAGTAGCCAAAGAAAAAAGAAAAAGGGAAAAAAGAGGACAAGAAATGAAGAAAAAGAAGAAAATGGCGGATATGGCGAGAAAAACTAAATGCACAACACTCAGAAATTGTAAGTAATGGAAGGCAACTGAGGGAAAGACTATACAGAAGGAATTGGAACCATAGACAAGAGAAGGATTATACGGCACACCCAGAATGTTTATCATCTTCCCAGAGTCAATCAGTTATCCATCTTCTCGTCAATGTATTTGATCCTCAGTGATGATGACTCAAATGATGTCAGTGGCTGTGATCTCAATGATAAAACATAGCTTTTCCACAACCCCACCTTAATAATGTAGCTATGAAGCTATTACTACTATTTAAAGTGAAACATAATTGGAATGATATGATTGAAAATTGGAGCGATATGATTGAAAATTTCAAGAGTAGAATACATGGTAAAGGGTCTACATTTCAGTTTGATAATATCGGGCATATTATTATAATTCATGTAATAGCTAGCTAGTGAACATATTACCAAACTTAGCTCTAACCAAAAGTGAATGAAATGATTTTAATATTAACTATGGACTTTCTAGTTTCAAGTCTACAAGTCAGTTATATCTATGTGACTAGTTGATTCTATTCAGATCTACTTTACTAGTTTGGCTAGGATTAAGGATAGGGTTAGGGTTAGCACTAGGAATATCAACATAATATAAGATTTCTATATTACATTACTTTATATATAGTTCACTCCACAGTTCACAACTAATACTTAGAAAAATATTAGGTGTTGTTATCTCAGTTGTATAGCATTGGAAGTAGGGGTGGTTAATATTTAATAAATTAATTAAGTCCAAAATGAGTTCACACAAGTTCATTGGTAGCTATAGCTAGCTAGCTATAATTTTTATATACAATAGTAGCTAGTGATTATTAGCCACCGCATTAACCGTAGGTCTTGTTTTTGTCTCTTCTCATAATAGTGAGTAGATAATAAATATAAAATTAGCAATATGTAATAGTTAGAGCATACGAGCTTAGGTACTGGTGGATTTAGTGCACTGAAGCCCAAGGGCCGGGTAGGCCCGAGGGCTTTGTGCACTAAATCCACCAGTACCTGAGCGCATGCTCTAACTATTTTAGAACCCGTTTACCCAAAGCCGGCCCAGTTTCCACTAGCAACTTGGTTTATCCGTGTCAAGCGAATTTCCGGCCCAAAATTAAAATTCAATTAAAATTCAATTGAAGCACGCCTGGCAGGTTTACTTTAGCATTGTAGCTGCCAGCTGTTATCTCCGATCTAACTCTACACCCTGGGCTGCTCTGCTCTGCGGTAAACAGTTAAGCAGCTAGCTGTGGTAAATTCCTGTGTATGAGCGGTCAGCAGGAGAGTTGTCCAGAACTAGGGCTGGTCCTGTATAGGTCGGATATGAGAGGGTAGTAGACCCTCACATATCATATCCAGGCCTCACACAGCTTTATCCGGCCTATTCTATTAAACTCAAACTCAAAAATAGCAATACCCCAAGGGTGGTTAGTATGCACAGTTTATATACCTAAAGGCAAAAAATAGTGCACACTTACCAAGTTAGTACACCTAGTAACAATATAGCAACGGGTTCTAATTATATTTTATATCCTTTTTATTTTGAACAAAAGTTAATTGCTGTGAATTCATGGACAGAAGATATAGTATTGCCAAAATTGGATGGCTCTTAATTGTTTGCATTTTTGGTAACTTAAGGCAGAGAAGGAGTAATAATGGAGTGGAGTGTTGTCTTTGTAAAGAAGTTGTAGCTAGTTAATTATTTTAACATAATTTTCTCCAATTTAGCTATGGTTACAACTTTTTACTAAATTTTTTCCCAATGTAATTGTAGCTAGCTGTCATAGTTTTTTGACTAAAAGTTTTTTTCCTGCTTTAATTAGCTATTAATTTAGCTACTTAAAGTATTTTAGCAGTTTTATACATACATACTTTAAAAAAAAATCATTTAGAGTTGAAAACAATAATAGTTAGCTAAATTCATTCACAAGTTGTGGCCAAAACTGCCATTTACCCAAACTATTTAAATTATAGCTACCATTGTGCATAATTTGTGTGGGGAAGTGAGGCACTCAAATTCAACTAGTCAGATCCACAGAGTCAGTTTATTATCGCTTTGCACAAAGAGTTGTTAAGTCTTACACAGACTCCAAGAATAATGCAAAAAACCACCGACTAAAAATGACTGACTGAAAATGATGGCCTGCAACTGACCAATATTCACTAACATGTCCTGATGGAAATGCCCAAAAACAATGACACAGCACAGCTATAACGTCAAAGGAAAAACCAATAATAACAGGTTTGTAAATATCAATGAAATTTATATATGCACCTTGTTAATCAGTTTTTTGTTTTGGTAGTTACTTCAAAGAAAATTAAAGTTTCTTCCGATGAAATAGTGCAGGTATGTTTCCATGCATTGTAAAAAATGGGGTGTTCTGGTACACCTTTAGGGGTGTTTAACTGGAGGCGCTTATTTACACCCCACTGTAGGTCTACATAATTTCTAAAGAATGAAATATGTTACCAACTCTGCATGCAACATCAGTTGTTTGAGGGCTTGTCCTTGTACATAATTGATATCTAACACTAATCTTGTACAGTATCTAAGATATTAAGGTCTAAACAGGGGTGTTTAGAGAGCGCCTTCTCCCAAGTATACCCTAATTGCATTATCCAAACACCCCATTTTTAACAGTGTGATCAAAACATCAAGTATAAATAAATTAGGGCCCTATAAATTTTAAATGTACATAATATTAGCTCTTTAAGATGTAAAAAAAATTTCTTTTCATAGAAATGAAATTAAAAAATTATTTAACTAAACTTATTCTGGTGATTTTGGACTAGTAAATAGCTAGTCCAAAAATTTTAATATTCTCTGCTTTATTGTCTTTAATTGAGCCATACATGAATAATTACATTTATCCAATTATATATCAGATCAAAGGCTGTTAATTTTTTTTCAATGTTTTGGGAATACATAAATTTGTATGATGTATTGTAATAGGGAATTCAGTCTACACATCCTCGATTTATGAGTTTACCAGGGAGTTCCTTAGATGATATTCCCATACCTGAAGACATGCTTCCACAAAAACTTCAGACACCTCATATTGGCTATAACTAATGTGCAAGGAAGGACGATTGAATGGGTGCTTGGAGATGGAAACTGTCTTTTTCGTGCCTTATCTCTCCAGCTTACGGGTGATCAAGAGCATCACTTAATGCTGCGCAAGATTATTGCTAATTCAGAAGCTAAAGTTGAATTATTTAAAATGTTTCATCTGGCTGTCAACCAAACTGATTATGTGGAACATCAAAAGAATATGTCCCAATCTTGCACATGGGGTACCAATCTAGAAATAATTGTCACTGCAACAATATTTAAGATGAGTTTCTGATACATATCGGCCTGGCAAAGCAACCTGGTTGAAGTATAGTCCAGACAGGGCTGCTATATGCTTGAGATAGAAAATTATTCAAGCATTTTAAACTTTATCAAGAAATTCCCTATGATTACTACAAGAAGGTGGCTGGAAATTGCTCATATTTGCAAATGTCATTTTGATTCAGTTAAGACTAACACTGTAGCTCCATTAAATCCGCCAGTACTAGATGGCATGATTAGAGAAGAACATTTGGACTAGGATTTAGTTAAGTTGTTGTGACATTAATTTTTCATACCTTTTTATGTTAGAAAGAATTGTTTTTAAACTTCTTGATACAACTCAACAAGTAAACAAATAACCAGAAATAAGAAATATTAATATTAAAATAGATATATTATATAAGTAATCATGATTGTCCTTTATCATTACTTCCTTGTTGTGTTGTGACTAAACCAGAAAGAAGAGACTTTAGATTGAATACAAGATGGGCCCAAACGGCGCCTAGTATGGCGTAGCCGACCCTTTTTCCCCCACGCCCACATACAACGGGAAGGTAAAGGGTCGTCTACGCCAGACTAAACAGCGCCCAGGTTAAAGGTCACACGTAGCGCCACACCCCCTGCTTCTCGTCGTATAGTGGGATTCACTTAAAATATGGCGGCGAAACCTGAAATTAATAGAATATCGGGTGACAGAGTTATCACATCTTTTTTAAGTATTGTTGGACGATCAATACTAGTTAAGAGATTTGGATTAGATAGCTATACAACTTATCTAGTAGTCTCGCAAGCCAGACCCCCCCTCCCATGTAGTCTGGCGGAGCCGACCCTTTACCTTCTTTGTTGGTGTCTGCTGCACTGTTAAAAAGAGAAAAATTTCCAATTAATATTATAATGTGTGTGTGAGATAATATTGCTATTTACTTTGTAGACGGCTCAAGTTTCATGTGTTCTAATTGCCTTTGTAGTTCTGCAAGTTTTTGTTCTGCCACCTGCTGTCTACTTTCAGCAAGTTCTTTTTCTTTTTCTGCAATCAGTTTATCCTTAACTGCAATTGCTTCATTATTCATTAATTCTTGTTCTCGGAGCTTACTTAGTAGTTGTATTTCAATCTTTTCAAGCTCATTATTTTTCTGTGTTAGTTCTGCAGTTTCTTTTAATTTTGCATATTGTAACTGAGTTAGTTCTTTCTCAATATTCTGACGGGCTAATATTTCTTTTTTGTTCATTTCCCTAAGTTCTGCAAGTTGAATTTTTAATTCCTCCTCTCTCTCAGCAAACTGTTGAGTGGCAGCTAATACTTTACTTTCTGTAGCCACTTTCTTTCTTTCTGCTTCTACAAATTTCTTATGTAATTCTGCAAGTTCATGTTCCAGTTCTGACTGCTTTGATTTCAGATTGCAAATAGTTTCATCCTTAAATGCATGCTCCTTCTCAAGACTGTGAACTTTCTGCTCTCGTAAGGTAATTTTCTCTCGTAGATCATTCAATTCACGCTCTTTCAAATCATGTTTGGTTCGCCAGCATTCTATTTCAGCTTCCAACTGGCTTACAATTTTCTTGTGGACTGCCTTTTCATTTAAATGCTGATACAAATGTTCAGAGTGGGCCATTGCATTTGGATTAACACCCTGGAAAGATTTTCCACTCACTATTTCTTCTGAAGATTGTTTATTGGTAACAGACTGCTCAATTGGTTTAAACAAATTACTGCTATCTTCTGCTGATGGTGGACTAAATTCAATTGGTGAATCAAAACGATTTGAGTTTTCACAAGCATCTTCATATTCACTGCTTTTAGACAAATCTATGGCTTCACTGTTGTACTGTTCCCCACCAAGAGAAGGTAAGGATAGATCACCATCTTCATAAGCAGAGTCTTCAGAGCAATTAGTTTCACAGCTTTTGGACTTGGACACTGATGAGGCACTGTCTCCTGGAGAATTCTGGTTAGTACTAGATACATTGTTAGTAGCTTGCTCAGTATCGTAATTTGAGTTGGTCACAGATTGTGATTGAAATGTATCGGACATATTTTTGACAACAGAATCGCTCCCTATTTCCACCAGTGAAGCAGTGAAAGTATGGTAGTTGGATGAATTAAATTCAACAGCAGAGTGAACTGCAGACACTACCATAGATGATTTTTGATAATCTGAGAGGGAGGGATTGTTGACTTTATCTTTTACAGCAGATGGAATGAGAGACTTACTGTAGAACTCAGCTGCTGCATCCACAATATTGTGCTGCAAGTGACTTGTTAATTCTCTGTAGTGAGATTGAATGGTCACATATTCAACAGTAGTTTTTCCTTTCTTCTTTCTCTCCAAGACTGCCATTTTCTTCTCTTTGTTTGTAGCTTCCAAACTCCAATTAAGTCACCCCTTATAATGAGGTCACCCTCTTACGCATGGCCAACCATAATGTGACCACACATTAATGAATATAGTTTAGGTGTTTACCTACATACATGGACCCTTGAAACCTGCCATGAATATTTTTGAATTATTTGCGTTGTTTCCTACAGATCTAGCACACAATAACAGCCACCCAGGTGGTATATACTTTCCTCAATTTATTATTAGCTTTTTCAGATTTCATCATCCCAGGTTTCGTTTTAGTAACCCTAGATATTATTTGTAATTTGGCTGAAATAGCTGATGCCACAGTGTGTACAGTCTGAATAAGGATGTGGTTTGGAAATCAATCTCTCTGTTTCCACTTTTTGAAATGGCTACCAAACAGTGTTCATCATTTTCTTTGCTTTTAGTACAAACAGATTAGCAAATGAATGTGGATGCTCTGGACAAAACATCAAATATTTTCCACAAGTTTCTTTGTCTGCTAAAGTTCGTTGATTTGAACTGTTGACAATGCTTATCCACTTAGAAAGTATGCTTGACTTGTCAAAACTGTCTACAAAACAGTATGCGAGATCAATGGCTGGAGTTTTGTGTCTGTAGTCAAACAATACCTTGTTGATGATTATCAAACAGTTACAGGTACCACCTGTAGTTTGAACAAAGAAAAAAGATGACTTAAGCGAAAACTTAAAGAAAGACTGCAAGAATTCTCATAATACTTATCTGCCATGCCTAAAGGAGCAGCAGATCGCCGAGTCAGTTGTTTGGTGTTATACACAGCACGGTCTTCATCAGTGATTTGGATATTTCCATGGCTAGTCATGTAGGAAGGATTCAAGGTGTATACTGGAAGGGACACAGTGTGATCTGGAGTAGCTATGAAACACGGTCTCTCTTCTTTAAAAGAATAGGGCTGCCTCTGACATGAAATAAGCAAAAATATTTCTGATTTGTGTGTCACTTTCAGTGAAGAATAATCCACAGGGAAATTCAAGTGTAAATTATATTGCAAGTCTTGGCAATGCAGCACAATATTACGACTTGAAATTTTGCTAGTTGTAATTGGACTAGTTTTGAAATAATCCAGTGCTAGCTTAGATAGAGTTATCTCAGCTTTGGACTGATGACTGCTACAAATATGCCTAGAGACTTCTCCAAGGTCAGACATAAGAGGCTTTGATGTTGATGCATGCTTGACTTGGTTAAAGCTGTAATCAGTCCAGGGCACACAGATGTCTTTTAACTTACAGGAGACAATTGTTTCCATTAAACTTTTCATAGGTGGCAGTCTCCTCTACAAACATACCACAGACACTTCATATTGGTGACTTGCAAATTCCAATGGAGCAGAGAAGTTCAAATTTAATTGGCCATGGCCTGACTTGCAATCAGAATAGTCAAATATGTGGATATCATTTCTATTATAGGGCTTCTTCTAGCAAAAGACTAGCTTCAGTGGTTGAATGTATACTTGTGTACAAGTGCCATAAAATAGGATGGAGGAATATCTGCAGAAATAACAAACCAATAAAACTATGGTTTTATTCCTAGTATGAATATGAAGGTTGTGAGTTTGCAGATAGGCTCAAGAATATTTCAAGAATTTTTGGTAGCAGTTTCATACAACAGCTATAACTCAGTTTTGGTGCAGTGTCTCCTGGACCATATTAAGTGAGAAGAGAGTACATATAGCTATGTGCCTAACAATTTACGAGAGCTTCAGTTATGCTTCTCTTTTGAGACAAGAGGAATCGGAGGAAATAAAAATATAATCAATAGTATTAATCCCGCCCACACATTATTTGAATAGCAATGGTTGTTATGGACTTTTCTCATATGCACAATCATAAAATTCTTTGTCATTGTTGGCGAGCGAGCGTAGCGAGCGAGACACTTACAGGGGTAAAAATGAAAAAATCGGGGATGTTTGTTTATATATATGGACGTACGTATGTCATTTTGTACTTTGACCCTCCGTATTTTTGTGTTCGCTCCGCGTTCGACCCAGTCCCAAACTTCACTAAACAGAATCCTCCGGTTTAGCGACCATTACCCGTATCACCTTAGAAATTGAATTGTTTACGGCTTTGAATTGTTTTGCGGGTGCAGTTAAAACACAAAATCTTATGGGAGCTCCATTTCTGTTCGAGTTAGTGGCGGTGGTAAGTTAATGCGCTATTTGTCACAGTTATAAGCCCTACTCAACAGTATTTACTTAAAAATGCATTGTCCACTAGACGAACCTCGAAGGTTAGTCTTGCGTAGGTATGTTCAGTTGTGTGAAAGTATTGTGCGTTACAACTACTATTAAGAATATCACAAAGAAAATTTTAAATAACGTGATTTGATTTTGTTTCTTCTTTTTCAATTCAAACTGTTGCGGGAGCGGTTACTATGACATTGAAAACCCCTTTACCTCATAGTAATGTAAAAACTCGACTTTATTTTAATAGCTTGAGTGTTAGTTGTTAAAATTAAATTTAACAATAGTGTAGTTTAAGGCTCGCTCGCCATTTGTGCTCAAGCACACCACTAGTTAGTAGCTATATTATTATAGTGCTTTGATTTTGAGGAGAAAAAAATTTTTTTTGGAAGAAAATCCATAAGCCCCTTTTTGCTTGGCAGGTCACAATTAAATAAATTATAAATATATTATTATGTAGAGTGTCTCTACTGTACATACTATAGCTAGCAACATAAATAGACTCTTTGTACGTCAAAAATGGCCACTTTGCAAGCCAACAATGCTAGAAGGATCCCTGAACTAGCTACATTTGTTTTTCCAAAAGGTTGTTTTGAAAAGAGGTTAGTGTGGAGTTCGCAGCATCTTTCCAAGTGCTTTACCAAACCTCTACGCTGGAAATGGTCATGGGACATGGCCATACCGAATTTGTTCTGCCACACATTATTGCGGCGGTCAATTTGTACTGTTAGCAAATTACCGGGAATAGCCTGCCAGACTACATTTACTCCGATCAGAAGCCCGCCACTAGAATGCTCGATTTGGCTGGCAGCACAAGTTCCAGAGTGTAACGAACTGAAAAGCTAAAAGAAATGCCCCTTTTTGTTAAAATTAGTATTGGTGCAGTCATTTGCTTTCGCCGCACTGGCCGCACCTGTTCTGATGCCACGGCATGGATGAAAAATTTTAAATGCTGAGATTTTATATGCACTTGTAATGTCTGTCACTTCGTACTTCCTTTTCCTGACAGCAAGTGTTATAGGAGGTGTGTACTAATCAAAGACACTAATTGGACTGCATGAACTACTACTAATCGCTTAGCCAGTCCCATTAACACTTTTTACCACCCTTTAACACTCTTTACCACCCTTTAACACTCTTTACCACCCTTTAACACTCTTTACCACCATTTACCCACTACACAGGGGGGGGGGGGGGGGGGGGGAGGAGGAAAGTGTCTGGAACACAGCTATTGACTTTAATATAAAGATTTTTCTTTAATAAAATGTGTATAAGGATTCAAAATTCCATATTCATTGCTACAAAAATGAAATATGCATTAATATAACCAGTAAATCCTTTTGATCTGCGAATATGTACATATCTTGGTAGGTTATTGATTTTCTGTCCTGCATCTTGCATTTTTCTATTGAGCCCATCCAATGGTCCTACAATCACAATAAATGCCATGGAAATAAATACGTTTGAGACATTATGAGGGGGCAACCTAAAGTTAACATTTTAACCATATAGAATAGAACAGTAAGTGATTCAGTCATTCTCGGTGGAAATAATTATAACAATAGCAAATTTTCTTCTAACAGCCAAATTAAAACTTAAGTTTTAATTAAGTTTTTAATTAACATATATTGGCTGTTAAAACAAGAAAATTTGCTAAGTTTTTTAAGACAAAAAAGGGGGTAAACCTCAAATTAATAGCAATGAATGGTTTCAGCTCATCCTACAGACAATTCACTAATTGAGTTTAATGTACAAATTATCAAGTTCTGACCTTTCATAAAGACTAGATTGAAACTCTCTCTCTCATAAAGGGGTCTGGGGAAAAGCAAAAGAAAAATGTGAGGGTGTTGGAAGTCGAAGGTTGTCGTAGCTCAGTGGTTAGAGCACTGGTGGCTAAAACCAGGGTTCCTGGGTTCGATTCCCCGGTGAACTAAGATTTTTTCACATTTTTCCTTTGCTTTTCTCCAGACCCCTTTAAGTGAGAAAGTTTCAATCTGATGTACAAATTGTTTCAAACCAATAGTACTATGTATAATGCTAATGAAGTTTATCACAATTATTGTAGTCTTGGCCTTAGCTATAAGCTACTTCAAAGAATGAGTCTTTAAATATATTCATCATTCTAAAAAGTATTAAAAGTGAAGGAAATCTTCAAGTAACTATTACACTTTTAAATGTTTATGATAGAAAGAAATTAATTTAAAATAATATTTCTTCATATTTGCATTATTAATTAATAATCTTCCATCAAGTATTATAATTTGCTGCCTGTGTTTATTCTTTACAAGATTATAGATATTAATATGTCATAAATTAGAATTAAATACTGTATAGCAAATTCTACATAAAGCTGATCATCCCTTTTCGTACCTTTCCTTTAAAAAAGCTCAACGATTTCAGTTTTTGGAGAATTATAAGTTGTTGTTTTTAATGACAAAAATTTCCAAAAGTAACATTTCAAAAAATGCACTATGTAATCACAATAATTCATAACAGTAATATAATTGTGAAATCCTTACATTAACACACCTTGTATTCTTAGTGTGCCCACATCTACACTGATTAAGTTATCATAGTCAATGTAGCACCAGTATTTTCCAGCATCTTGTTTTTTAACATCAATAATTTGTAGCCCATATATATTCCGATTTTCAGTGAAAAAAGGTATCATGTTACTGTGTAGTGCTTTTTCCTCTTGGAATTTCCATATTACTGGAGAAGTAGTCGATTCACAGAAGAATTTAACAGTATCTCCAATATTAGCTACTATATCGGTAGGACCAACTATTAATCGATAATAACCTAAACAGAGAGAGAATTGAAGTATTATGCCATTATCCATTAATTATATTTCTTTCTGGGGACATTCGAGTGCAAATTGATAATAAATTATATAGTACATTTAAACCCTCTGCTATAACTCACCTAAAACCTTGAGAGTGGATACAGAGTAAAAGTGGTATCCTTTGTTCGTTGTTCCTTTGCATGTGTACACGCCCCTGTTTGACACCTTAATTTTTGTTATTAACAGTCGTTTGGAATCTGCTTGAACATTAGGCATGCCAATGTTATTCTTGCTATGCTTCCATTTAGCAGGGGACGATGTTTTGCATAATATTTGTAGTTCAGAGTCCACTTTTTTGACTATGTCCAATGGATGAATTTGTTTGGGCACTAAAGAAAAATATTGCCTAACATACTTTTTATTAAAATAAATACAATTAAAATATCTAGTATTAATGAGATCTAAAGCATGCCACCTGTTGTAAGTGCATCGTGTTAACTACAAATAGTCATTGATCTTGCATGTGTAGCTACATAGAATTTAAAGCCAATATTTTGTAGCCAAAACGGTATGTTTTTGAATAATGAAATAAAAATAAAGCATTCCCAGATCATAGCTATGTGCCAGTAATGAAACTGTGTATTAATTTCTTGCAGTCCTTTTGTATATTTCTTATTGGCAAAATATTCCTTCGAGACTGGGTGCTCATAAATTCATCTTCAATCAATCAAATTCACCTATCTTAAATGATTAAATAACCAAATAGACGTCTCAAACCATTCTACCTACGTGACCACCATTAGAATTGAATGATGCAAACACTAGACAGTGATTACAGGTTCTGATTGCTTTTAGCTAATATGCCATAAAACATGTTCATCTTGATTAGTCTTTAGGCAAGGATGTAAATATTATACTTAAACAGTAATTAGCTGAATAGACTTACAATATATACTAAATAGGTGTCTTGCTGAGAAGTGCTGTTGCTTTTTTTTATCATATCCAAAGCAGATATAGTAACCAGTATTGTACAGTTTGGCATTTATAGTAAGTGTATTTTTATATCCAATAGGCATGGTATCCAATGATCGATAAAACCATTTTGCAGTACCATTTTCTGCTGTACATTTTAACTCTACTTCTTTTCCACTTACTGTATGCCCATGCCTCTCATTTCTTGTAATGTAGGAGTTATCTTTTACTAAAGTAACAATATTATTCAAATAAAATGATATTAAAGTACAAAGAATATTTTCTGTAAGAAGACTAAATTTTAATCATCTTATTTGTGATAAATTTTGCTGCAACACCTAAAGATTTACTCCACAGGATGAATTCCATTCTTCCAGAAATATTAAATTTTTGGTTGGTAAAAAAGTTTCTTATTCTTAAATTCTTGTTACAATTGTCAGGTCTAGCCTTTTCTATAATAATTTATTGCACTTGGTGTTTCAATAATACTTCTAATTATTAGTAAATCAAGAATATCTTGATAAAGAACAACTTCAGGACTAAAGTATACTGATAGGCTGGTCTGGCTAGACCACTTTTTTTTGGATAATGTTATGTGTTCAAAGAGAAAAAAATTACTTTGGAGGTCAGCTTTAACACTTTCATTGGAAACAATGATCACATATAGAAAAATTATTTGTCATTTTGGTTACTTGCAGTGTATCATTCATTGTTATTTGACTAGTGGTGTGCTTGAGCACAAACGGCGAGCGAGCCTTAAACTATGTTAAATTTGATTTTAACAACTAACACTCAAGCTACTAAAATAAAGTCGAGTTTTTTAATTACGTATGCGGTAAAGGGGTTTCAAAGTCATAGTAACCGCTCCCGCAACAGTTTGAATTGAAAAAGAAGCAACACAATCAAATCACGTTATTAAAAATTTTATTTGTGATAGTATTCTTAACAGTTGTTGTAACGGACAATACTTTCAGACAACTGAACATATTTACGCAAGACTTACCTTCGTGTTTCGTCTAGTGGAGATTAAGTAAATACTGTTGAGTAGGGCTTATAACTGTGACAAATAGCGTATTAACTTACCACCGCCACTAACTCGAATAGAAATGGAGCTCCCATAAGTTTTTGAGTTTTAACTGCACCCGCAAAACAATTCAAAGCGGTAAACAATTCAATTTCTAAGGTGATACGAATACTGGTCGATAAACCAGAGGATTCTGTTTTGTGAAGTTTGGGACAGGGTCGAACGCGGAGCGAACAAAAAAGTACAGAGGGTCAAAGTACATGACATTCGTACGTCCAAACAAACATCCCCGATTTTCAAGTCTCGCTCGCTACGCTCGCTCGCCAATTAAACCACATTTCTACTTAGAAGTGGCACATTTCAGTACGTATCTCTGTGTATTGATCACACTCATGACCACACCTTTTACTGGCCTGACCACTAAAATAGAGCTTCGTCTAGCCCTGAACTTAAATAGAACTTATAGTTACAGAATTACATTAATTAGATATTCAAATGATACTAAATATAAACCCCAGAAGGTATATGGACACCGTAACTAGTGATGTGCTTGAGCACAAATGGCGAGCGAGCCTGATAGTTAGGTAACATAAAATGTTACTATTTTTAGCTAACTTCATGCAAACACTATAATAGCAGTTATGACATTTGATTTTTCAGCAAACAAATACAAAATCACTCTCTTACCTGATGGTAACTTTTGTAGTATCAAACATCAACCATTTTGATAATCTCAATCACCAGTAACTCTTGCACAAGCTCTCAGCTACGATAAAAAATAAACCAGTGTTATTATTTGTAATTTTAGCCAACACATATGGAATTACTACTTACATCATTCTTGAGTATTGATAACTTCTGTAGTATCAAATTGAAATTACTTTGACCATCTGAATTACCTTGAATTCTTGACAACAAGCTCTCACCTACAAAAACAAAAGAAAATCAATTTTAGCACACAAATACAAAATTACTTTTCTTGAGCAATGGTAACTTTTGTAGTACCAAATTTGAGCCAATCTGACTATTTGAATTTACCAGTCACTGTTGACAAGCTCTTAGCTACAAAAAAGAAAGGCCAGAGTTAATTTTGCATATTTAGCTAACAAATATGGAATTACGTACTTACCTCAGCTTCCCTCGAGACGTAGTAGCTTCCTTAGCATTAGTACTACGGTATTCTGACTACCAACGGCTCTTGACAACCAACAACCGGGCACTCCGTATCCCCCCATAAAACGGCAAAGTTTTGAAATTAAGTCTGGAAAAGGGTCTTCAATGCCATAGTAACAAGTCGAATCAACTTTTTGTTCGCAGGAATTTTCTCACACTTTGGAGCTTAAGTATAAAGTAAGGCTTTCTTAATGCTGTAATTCAGAATAAACTGGGGTCAAGCCTAAAAAGCGGTGTTTTTCGGAGAAAAAAGTTTCCCGCGCGAGCGTTTAAAGGGCATACGTACCATCCATACATACATACTTATAGCCCGTTACCCGAGCGACCGCGCTTGTCATTAAGAACTATAAATCGGATACAGTCTGGTATGCTCTTAAGAAAATGTATATGCGGGGAAAAGTCTACCATAATTGGCGAGCGAGCGTAGCGAGCGAGACACTTACAGGGGTAACACAATCGAAAATCGGGGATGTTTATTTATTTATTTATTTGTATATGTATGGACGTACGAAGGCATTTTTGTACTTTGACCCTCGCGTTTTTGTGTTAGTTCGGTTGTCGACCCCGTCCCAAACTTCACTAATTCGATCAGTACCCGGATCACCCTAGAAATTGAATTGTTTACCGTTTTGAATTCTTTACCGTTTTGAATTCTTTTGCGGGTGCAGTTAAAACTTGAGAACTTAAGGGACTTCCATTGCTATTCGAGTTAGTGGTGGTGGTAAGTCAATGCGCTCTTTGTCATGGTAATAAGCCGTGCGCAACAGTATTTACTTGAAAATACATTGTCCACTAGACCACCCCGAAGGTAAGTCTGTGTAGGTGCATCTCCAGTTGTGTCAAAGCATTGTGTGTTACAACCACTACTTAGCTAAAGAATATCACAAAGAAAACTTTTAAATAACGTGTATTGTTTTGTTGTTGTTTTTTTCCTTCTATTCAAGCAGTTGCAGAGAGTTGTTACTATGGCACTGAAATCTCTTTACCGAGTATGTGAAATTAAAAAACTGGACCTTATTTTCAGTAGCTTCAGTGTTAGAAGTCATATAAAAATAGTATTGTCTTTAGGCTCGCTCGCCATTTGTGCTCAAGCACATCACTAGTTGTGATAGAAGGCAGATCAAAGCAAAATGGAATAATGAAGAGTTTGGGTACTTTAATACAATTACTAAGATAGCTAAAGCTATACTTTGCTCGTTGTTTATGTTTGGGCTATAAAATAGTTATAAACCAAAATCATTAGGTTTGTATTGCGATTTATAAATCACATACAAACCTCAATTTTGGTTTATAACTTTAACATATATACTAGTGATGTGCTCTAATAGCACAAAATAGCGAAGCGAGCGATGCATGTTCCCTGTAATTGGAGCTATTCTATGCATGCTTGGTGTGGCTACAAAATACTGTCAGATTCTTTACTTTGCTACCTGTTTCTGTTTCGTTTTAGCTCTCCTCCTCCTTGCCCTGTCTTTTTCATTTCTTATCGCTCTCCGTACTAATTTTTCTTCAGGAGTTTCTAACGCCCTCAAAGCTCTTGACCGAGCGTTTCTAACGTTTTGTCTACTGGGCATCGCTACTTCGTACGGCGGGTAAACAAACAAAATGTTGCTAAGAAGGTTACCCGGCCCGCGCAAGCGCGTTGGAGAAAGGTTACACACGTACGCCCACGCAAGAACAAAAACAATTTCTAGACCTAATAAATATATTATATACATATCGCGAACTCATTAGAGAGTCAGCTCCGCTCGCTTCGCTCGCTTCGCTGAATAACATAACCGATTTTGCATTATCCACCCCTAATACTGTCTCTGCTATAGAGTTAGTCCTGAGGGACCCTAAACTCAGTCGTTCAACAATGGCTGCACAGTGCTACTATTAACTATTCCTGACAACAAAATTGGTAGTGGAGCGCACCACTTAACCATGTAGAATTGGAAGGACACAACCTAGCTAAGGTATTCCTGCACTCAAGATAAAGGCACTCTATAGTGTATACATCCCTAAAGGACATAATTAATAATTTTAATTTTCACAGAGCAATGACTACACCAGCTAAAATACAAACCTGACATTAACAATTTGGTTGGATTCCTGAGAATTGCCTACACTCGTCAAATTCTGATGTCTTTTATCGAACAAATGAAGCAATGAAAAACAACAACAAAGATGGACTAGAACATTCTACAAAGAAAAAAAATTATGTCAAAAGTATTAAGCATATTGTTCACTGGTCTTGACAGAAGTAACTATAATACAAGTTGATCTTTTGATTTGCTTTTTTTTTAAACATTATACTTCATTCAGTATGCAGCAAAAATGATTATAATTTTTTTAATAAGATCAAATACCTCCAATTGTAACATCAACATAGTCTTGGAATACTGCATATTCTTGCTGCTCCTTGTACGTCCCCATGCATTTGTACCGACCAGTATCTTGTACTGTAACATCATACATGAGAAGGTGCCTCTCTTTTATTATATGCTTCCGGTTTATTTCTTCTCCCACTCTCTTCCAAACAACAATAGTATCACTTCTACAGGTTAGATTAAATGTACTTCCTTCCTCAGCAATAACAATTGGTGGAGAAATCCTCCCTGGGACTAATTTAGTCAAACTGTTAATGTCTTTAATAAGTAAAAACACAATAAATACATTAGATAGATATTTAGATGTTTAATAATTACCTTTAATGACCAGTAGCATACTGAATATTATAAAGAATAGCATTGTTTTATATTTTGCCTCAATTTAGTACGTAGCAACTAATAGCGTCTCCCACATTGCATCTTATAATACGGTTTTGTGAATTTTAATTATAGTAACTATACGGTGTTAAAGTATCGCTATGTTAATTTTTGTTGCTACTAGAGCAAATTTTTTTAATTCAGTGAAAAATGAAAGTAGTAAAGACCGTTTGGTTAACGGAGGTGTGGAGTCTTCGACATATCCGTACCGTCAACCTTACTAGTCCCGCTGGCCAGACTCTTTACCAAACGCATACAGTAAAGGGACTATCAACTTACTTTAATTCTGGGGGACCGTATACATCGTTTAGCATTAAAACGTAGCTCGTGTAGTTTTTGTATTGTGACAGAGGAACTTTAAATGAACTTTCACAGCATGCATTTGGTTCCTTTTCCCTAGAATCCTGGGGAAAAACACTTTAACGCGTATAGCTTATGGTGCGGTTGGGCCAACGGCTTTATTATTAATCGGTGGCAGATTACACCGTTGCAATAAAACAGAGTATATACAAGGTATATAGATATCACTAGTGGTGTGCTTGAGCACAAATGGCGAGCGAGCCTTAAACTACACTATTGTTAAACTGTTGATTCTAACAACTAACATTCAAACTACTACAATAAAGTCGAGTTGTTAAATTACGCATATGCGGTAAAGGGGATTCAATGCCATAGTAACCGCTCCCCGCAACTGTTTGAATTGAAAAAAAAAAAGCAACAAAATCAAGTCACGTTATTTAAATTTTTTTTTGTGATATTTTTAATAGTAGTTGTAACGCACAATACTTTCACATAACTGAACATACCTATGCAAGACTTACCTTCGTGGTTCGTCTAGTGGACAATGAATTTTCAAGTAAATGCTGTTGAGTAGGGCTTATAACTGTGACAAATAGCGTATTAACTTACCACCGCCACTAACTCGAATAGAAATGGAGCTCCCATAAGTTTTTGCGTTTTAACTGCACCTGCAAAACAATTCAAAGTGGTAAACAATTCAATTTCTAAGGTGATACGGGTAGTGGTCGCTAAACCAGAGGATTCTGTTTAGTGAAGTTTGGGACGGGGTCGAAAACCGCCGAGCGAACACAAAAATACGGAGGGTCAAAGTACAAAATGACATACGTACGCCCAAACATATATATAAACTTGAGCACAAATGGCGAGCGAGCCTAAAGACTATACATTTTTTATATGAATGATTTGACTTCTAACACTGAAGCTACTGAAAATAAGGTCCAGTTTTTATTTTTCTTGGTTTTTTTTGTTTTTTTGTTGTTGTTGTTGCTGTATGTTTGTCGTGGTGATTAGACCCGTAGCTATATGATTTGTCAGAATTGAAGTTGTGTGTGGGATGATTGTGATGGTGGAGTTTGTTTGTGGATTGACACTTTCTTTTTAAATTTTCTCATGTTATTAGTCTCATGCTGGTGTAATTTACAGAAAAAAACATTTGTAATTTTTTATTGTGTTATGGTTTACCAGGTTAATATTTTTAATGGGTACTGTTTGCAGCCACTTTTTTTATAATTTTTTTAAATTGTCCCTAGTCTAATGGACAATGAATTTTCAAGTAAATACTGTTGAGTAGGACTTATAACTGTGACAAATAGCCTATTAACTTACCACCGACACGAACTCGAATAGAAATGGAGCTGCCATAAGTTTTTGAGTTTTAACTGCACCCTCAAAACAATTCAACAGTCTCGTAGCCACCCGTACCGGAAGTAATAGAAACGCGTACAATTCCTTTCAAAGTGTCAGCGGATTTCACGTTATGGAGTACCTTCTACCATAATTTCGGATCGTGGACGTCAATTTGAATCGAACTTGTGGGATTCCTTGATGTCACTGCTTGGCACGAAACGAGCTCGCACTACTGCCTACCACCCACAAGCTAACGGTATGGTTGAGCGCTTTCATCGCCAACTCAAGGCAGCATTGAAGACACAGACTGACCCTGCGCATTGGGTAGATGCACTTCCACTCGTGTTGCTTGGAATTCGGACTGCCTTCAAGGAGGATATATCTGCTACAGCTGCAGAAATGGTATACGGCACGTCCCTTCGACTTCAAGGTGAATTTTTCAGTCCTCCTTCCAATACAGCCCTCGATGATCCTTCAAATTTTGTACATCAGTTGAAATCACACATGCAGCAAATCCGCCCATTGCCCCCTCGCCCAGCTCATAGCAACAGTCACATAAATCCGGACTTGGCAACCACAACTCATGTCTTCATTAGGCAAGATGCTGTTCGCAAACCTCTCCAACCTCCGTACAATGGACCGTACCCAGTAGTTTCTTGCACCGACAAACATTTCACAATAAAGGTCAATGGTCGACAGGACACCATTTCCGTAGATCGCCTTAAACCTGCCCACCTGGACGACATTCCGGAACGACCTTTGCACACCGTCAATTCTCCGATCGAACGTGTCACTCGCTCAGGACGTCAGGTCCATTGGCCAAAGCATCTCTCTTCCTATGTGTCGTGAACATTGAAAGGGGAGTACTGTAGTGGAGCTACCGAACTTTGAACTCGCATCATTATAATTATCATTCATTACGTCATTGTCAATACGTTACTCCTCACTCACTCATTAGTCACGTGATTCTGGACTCTCATAGTCAGTGTCCATATGTCATACTTGTCCTCGAAATAATATAACGATTTTACCTTTGATAAACATTTTGATTATCGACGTTGTTAGCGCTCGTAGCTACAAACTACTCGGGTCAGCACGTGCGTGAGTCAGTCTGTTCTGTATCCGTGTTCATGTAATTCTTGTCATTACTATTTAATCTTAACCTACGGGAAGGGAGCCAGTACACTGGGGAAGGCTGATAGAGCGAGATATAGACTAATTCTGGTGGAAGCGAACTACTGGCCCCAGAGTGCGCAAGGCTTCCTGAGTCAGCTAAGGCTAATCTGGGACGATCTCCCCACATCTTGGCGACAGCGGTGCAATCCATCGTCTTCTAAGGAGGAAGGGGAACTACTGAATCCAGAGCCCTATGGGACTTCTACCAAAGACAAACTTTGAGTGTGTATTGTGTTGAGCTTTGAGTGTGTTGTGTTTTTTTTGTCATATTTTTTTGTGTGCGTGTCATAGCCTCCACTCTGGTTTTGTCCACTTCTGCTGCATGCAGGGGGACGGACAGGAGGAGAGTCAGGAAAGGAGGACCACCAAGAAGATATCCAAGCAATCTAGGGACGAGGTTTATAAGCCAAGAGGAGCCCCCAAGTTACACCCCAAGAGTTCTTCATACCCCATCCCAGTGCAAATCTCCAAGGAGATAGTAGGCAAGAGGGTGTGAGTGAAGAAGAAGACGTGGAACACTTCAACCGGAGCATACTTTCACTACACGTGGTGATCAATCTCTGGGAGGCGGCGCTTCCAGTGACAAGTCAGAAGGGGAGGAGTTGAGGTTGAGCAGGACAAAAGTAGGCGAGTGTGAAATGGCTGGAAGTGGGGCTGACCTTGTGCTCTTCCTGAAGGAGATGGCTGAAAGGGAGGAGAGAAGACGAATTGAAGAGGAGAAGAACAGAGAGACTGAAAGAGAGGCGAGACGAATGGAGATGATAGAGATGTTTAAACAAATGACGGAATTGGTGAAACTAAGGAATGAGAGACAGGAAGAAGACAGAGAGAGACTAGAACGAGAAAGGCAAGAAGAGAGGAGAGAAGGTGAACGCAGGAGACAGCAGACGGAGGAAGAGAGACGAGCTGAGGATCGGTTGTATCGAAAAGCTCAGGAGGAGATAAAAGATAAGTTAGCGGGTTTCTCAGGGTTTAGGGAAGGTGGTGACCTAACCTTATACCTTGAAAAGTTTGAGCATGTCATGAAGGATTGTGAAATAGCTAAGGCTTCTTGGGCTATGCTAAGAACTGTGTTCACGTATCTGTTCCGCCTTGATAGACTGATTCAGCTGATCAGTTTTTAGAACATGTTTATAATCTGTTAGAGGGACTATTTCAGAGGTGTAAGACAGTGAGTGAATGTATTTTTGTTCTGGCCCATGCAATTACTCGACAATACCATACCCTCCAACTTTTCCAAAGGAGCTTCAAGGACCATAGCCACGCCCGCCACTAATTAACTAAATGAAAAATGATATAAGATAGAGATAAATGTGAATTTAATGTATTAATCAGTGATTATGACGTAGAACTTGACGTATCAAAATATATATCCAACATTATTCCCTACACTAAATGACTGTTTATTGTAATAGTAAATTGCTGTTGCTTTTGTTTATGTATTTATTTTATAGTCATTATTATACAAAGTTTGTTGTGCTAGCTAGAAAGTAGTAAATAACCACTACTTTATTACTGCTTTTACCTTTAGAGCTTCTCCCTATACCAGGGAATTGTTGAGGCCAGCTAAAATCAAAGGGGCATTGCCTTCTGGCTCTTTTAGGCTTAGGAGGACCGCAATCACTCATGTCAACCTCTACAATAACCGTGAATCTACTCCTGCATTTGTAATACTGACGATCTTTTCCAATTTTGCGTAGAGACACCCTTTACCTTTTGCAAGTTAAAGTAACTTTCCGGGACAAATAGTAGTCTCTTCCGGGACCGGGGACAAAGTTAACAAATCCGGGACGGTCCCGGACATTTCGGGACGGTTGGAGCCTATGCAATACCTTCCCAATAGTGATAGGCTGTTCTTGGAAAATCGCCAGATCAGTAACAAGGAAGAATTGAGGGAAGGGTTGGACAATTGGGTTCTTTAAGCCTGTGGGTGGTAGGCCAGATGGACCTTGGTCCATTTAGTTCGCCAATAATGTGAGTGAGGGCAGAACTTTGACTTGCTTTAATTGTGGCAAGCCGGGCCACAGAGCAGCTGAGTGTCGCCACCGAGGTGCTGACAGTCAGTGGGGTGGAGCTGGGAGTCCCAATGTTGACCGGGTAACCAGCACTGGCTCCAAACCCAAAGGAAGGTCACAAGAGTCCAGTATGTCCTGAGAACGGTAAGATCCCTAAGAAGGAACCACAGCCAGCTCGGATGAACCCAGTGACTATTAATCTTCCATCTAAGGAAAAAAAGAATGTAGTAAAAGGTGTGGTTTGCGGCAATGAAGTTGAGATATCGATAGATTCTGGGGCAGACTATGGTTTGGTCTAAAAGTCTTTAGTTCCAGAGACTTCCCTGTGTGGGAAGTAGTGTTTGGTGTCGGGTATCAATAAGGATATGGTGCCCTATGAACTTGCCGATTGCACATTTGAGTTAGAAGGAGTTCGGTTGATTAAAAGAGTCATTGTAGACCATAGAGAGCATCCATCTCCATGGTGCTTGTTGCCATTGGATTTGAATGATTTGGGAGAGTTACAGGTGTATTTGAATGTGATTCACAAAGGTAGTGGGTGTGTAATGACTAGGAGCCAATGTAGAGAAGAAATGTCATTTGAGAATGACAATAGTGCTAGGGTGACCCCGTTGGTCATTCCTGAGAGTAATGCTGCAGGTGCTAATAACAATGTTGGTTGTGATGATGTCATAGATGATGAGGATAGCAGAGCTGAGCCGACGCCTTTACGGTCTAAGGAAGAGGTTGATGAGTCGACGGGAGGTACAGCTGAGCTGGATACTTCGGCAGATGATGCTGTGGAATTAGTTGAGGAGTCGAGTTTGGAATCTTCTGGAGATGATACTGGTGGAGAAGTGGGCACAGGCGGATCTGTGGCTCACAATGTTGAGATGGGAACAGATTCGTCTGTTTCCCGCGTTGAGGGCCTGAGGGAATGGATATAGGTAGTAGTAATATGGAGAGTGAAAAAGTTGGTCAGTTCATAGAGGGACTGGTACCTGTTAAGGCAGGGAGTGACAGAGAGAAATTCAGGGAAGAATTGTTGTGTGATGAGAGTTTAAAACAATGGAGAGAGTTGGCAGAGAGGAAAGAGAGAGGGTTTAGTTGGAAGAGGGGTTTACTAGTACTGTCTAAGTTTATCAGTTCCGAGATGTGTTAGTGGTCCCAAGTCATTTAGGAAGAAGGTCATGGGAGTGGCTCATGAGAAGGGTGGACATTTGGGTGGAGAAAAGACCTTGCGTATGATTGCTAACTATTTTACTTGGCCGGGAATGTCAAAAGAAGTCTATGGTCATTGTAAGTCTTGTAGTGTGTGCCAGATGATGTCTAAGTATGTCCCCCCAAAGGCACCAGTAGTAGAGAGACCAGTTCTTACTGAGCCATTTGAGTGTCTTGCCATAGATTTGGTGGGTCCTCTTCCCAAGGCTAAGGGAGGTGTACAGTATGTGTTAACGAGTGTGTGTATGGCCACAAGATGGCCTGAGGTAATACCACTTAGGTCTATCACTGCCAAAAGTGTAGCAGAGGGTCTTTGGCAGATATTTTCGAGAACATCCATTCCAGAAGTGATCTTGTCAGATCAAGGGTCCCAGTTTTGTTCAAAGCTCATGAAGAAGTTGTGTGAACTAATACAGGTGCAGAAAGTTCAAACTGCCCCTTTCCATCCGCAATCTAATGGATGTGTTGAAAGGATGCACAGTACCCTTAAGAGTGTGCTTAGCAAATGTATTGATGCAAAGAGAGATTGGGCAGCACAGATACCCTTTGTGTTGTTCATTTTGAGACAGATGCCGAATTCCGATTCATTATTTAGTCCTTTTGATTTGGTGTACGGGTTTAGGGTGAGAACTCCATTGGATGCCCTTTACCATGGAATCTTTGAATGTGAGGTGGAGAAATTGAACGTGTGTGAGTGGGTAAGCGGTGTAGCTGAACGCTTGGAGCTGTTGAGAGATTGTGCGTCTTTGAACGCTGCTAAGGCAAAGGAAAAACGTGTGGAGTTGATGAACATAGGAAGTAAGATGAGAGTGTTTAGTGTTGGAGACATGGTATTATACAGGATACCTGGGCTTTCCTGTAAGCTGGCTGATAGTTGGGAGGGTCCCTATGTCGTGAGCGACAGGGTAGGTACTGTGAATTACAGAATCCACAGGGAAGGAAAACATAAGAATCAGAAGGTTGTTCACGTGAACTGCCACAGAGACGGACTGAACAATCTGGTTTCTTCACCGGAACCAAACGCGACGCCCACGTACTGTCTGACCTCTCTATGATTCCAGCCTCCTCTAGCGAGTCTAACTCCTTCTTCACCTTGTCCCTGATCCCAATCGGGACAGAGTATGGAGTCTGCCTGAAAGGAGCATTGTCTCCAGTCTCAATCATCATCTCTACCTGCGTGGTTATTGTACGGAAGATTTGGAGACATTATTATCTGAGTACAAGTCTATCTTTTCAGATAAGCCAGGTGACACCACGGGTTGTGCAATGCCCCTTCGGTGTTTCAGAGACTGATGGATGTGGTTTTAAGTGATTGTGTTGATTGTAGCTGTGTATACATAGACGATGTCTTGATTATGTCAGAGAATTGGAGAGTACATTTGGTGCATTTGGGGCGTGTCTTTGAATGTTTGAGGAAGGCAGGGCTTACATGTAAGTCGAACAAATGTGAGTTCGGGAAGGCAAAGCTAGAGTTTTTGGGTCATGTTGTTGGTGATGGTGTGTTGAGTGTTCCTGAGGCGAGAGTGTTGGCGTTGAGGGATCATCCGAGACCTAAGACTAAGAAGCAGTTAAGGGCATTTCTGGGTGTGGTGAACTTCTACCGCAGGTTCATCCGGGGATTTCATCAGTGGTCCTACTTACTGACTCCCTGCACGTCCAAGTCTGCGCCTGCAATGGTTGGGTGGACAAGCCTGATGTTGGATGCTTTCGACCAACTCAAAGTTAAGTTGTGCAATCATGTGTGTTTATGTATTCCGTGTGACTCTGACATGTTCATATTAGTAACTGATGCGTCAAGTTCTGATGTTGGCGCAGTTCTATTGGTGTTGAGAGAATGTGCCCTGAGGCCGGCAGCCTACTTCTCTCGTCAACTACATGGTGCTCAGACGAGATATTCAGCTCAGGAGCTCGAGGGCCTGGGCCTGTATGAAACAATCCGGTTCTTTGCCTTCCACTTTTATGGGAGGAAGTTTAAGGTGGTCACAGATCACAAACCGTTGGTGTCCTTGATGACTGCTCCCCAGCACAACCGCAGACTGTTAAATTGGGCGATGAAATTATCTGATTATAACTTTGAAATAGTCTATCGAAAGAGAGAACAGAACACTGTGGCAGACTGCCTCAGCAGAGGTGCTGTGGGAGAAGAACATGCAGAAGCTGATGATACTCATCAGCTGAAAGAAGGAGGGGGAGATGTGGGCGGAGCCACTTAAAGAGAAGAGAAGGGAAGAATCTGAACTGAGCAAAGAGACAAATGTTAGTGTTTGTAATCATTGCGTGTATCATATCATTTTTATTCGTAACTAGCTAATAAAGTAGGTGTGGTCACATTTGTTATTGTGTATGATTTGTGCCCCGGGCGTGTACAGATGGTTTCTTCGTTGTGTTGCGCATGCGCTGACCTTCATTGAACTACTCGGGTCAGCACGTGCGTGAGTCAGTCTGTTCTGTATCCGTGTTCACGATACATCGTGTAATTCTTGTCATTACCGTTTAATCCTAACCAACGGGAAGGCAGCCAGTACGCTGGGGAAGGCTGATAGAGCGAGATATGATTCTGGTGGCAGCGAACTACTGGCCCGAGAGTGCGCGAGGTTTCCTGAGTCAGCTAAGGCTAATCTGGGACGATCTCTCTACACTCAATTACCAGTGACTCTTGAACAAGCTCTCAGCTATGATTAAAAATATGGAATTACTACTTATCTCAATTTCCTGAGTATTGATAACTTCAGTAGTATCAAATTAAAGTTACTTTGACTATCTGAATTACCGTGAATTCTTGACAACAAGCTCTCAGCTACAAATACAAAAGACAATCAATTTTAGCACACAAATACAAAATTACTTTCTTACCTCATTTTCTTGAGCAGTGGTAACTTTTGTAGTACCACATTTGAGCCAATCTGACTATTTGAATTTACCAGTCACTGTTGACAAGCTCTTAGCTACAAAAAAAGAAAGGCCAGAATTAATTTTTCATATTTAGCTGACAAAATGGAATTGCGTACTTACCTCAGCTTTTCTCGAGAAGTAGTATCTTCCTTAGCATTAATACTACGGCATTCTGACTACCAATGGCTCTTGAAAACCAACAATCGGCACTCCGTATCCCCCATAAAACGGCGAAGTTTTGAAATTAAGTCTGGAAAAGGGTCTTCAATGCCATAGTAACCGGTAGAATCAAACTTTTTGTTTCTTGAAAAGCAAACGCTTTCGCATGAATTTTCTCACGCTTCTGCGCTTAAGTATAAAGTAAGGCTTGCTTAATGCTGTAGTTTCAGAATAAACTGGGTTCAAGCCTAAAAAGCCGTGTTTTTAGGAGAAAAAAGTTCCCCGCACGCGCGTTTAAAGGGCATACGTACCATCCCACGTACATATATACATATAAATTAGGGGTGGATAATGCAAAATTGGGTATATTATACCCAATTTTGCATTATCCACCCCTAATACTGTCTCGCTCGCTCCATCGCCAACTAGTGGTGTGCTTAAGCACAAATGGCGAGCGAGCCTGATAGTTAGGTAACATAAAATGTTACTATTTTTAGCTTACTTCATGCAAACACTATAATAGCAGTTATGACATTTGATTTCAGCAAACTAATACAAAATCACTCTCTTACTTGATTAATGGTAACTTTTGTAAGTATCAAACATCAACCATTCTAATAATCTCAATCACCAGTATAACTCTTGAATGAGCTCTCAGCTATGATAAAAAAAAAACCAGTGTTATTATTTGTAATTTTTAGCCAACAAATATGGAATTACTACTTACCTCAATTTCCTGAGTATTGATAACTTCCGTAGTATCAAATTGAAGTTCCTTTGACTATCTGAATTACCATGAATTCTTGACAACAAGCTCTCAGTATATAAAAACAAAAGACAATCAATGTAGCACACAAATACAAAATTACTTTCTTACCTCGAGTGGTAACTTTTGTAGTACCAAATTTGAGCCATTCTGATTATTTCAATTTACCAGTCACTGTTGACAACAAGCTCTTAGCTACAAAAAAAAATAGGCCAGAGTTATTTTTGCATATTTAACTAACGGAATTACATACTTACCTCAGCTGCCCTCGAGTAGCAGTAGCTTCCCTCGAGTAGTAGTAGCTTCCTTAGCATTAATACTATGGTATTCTGACTACAATTGGCTCTTGACATTCAACAATCGGCACTCTGTATCCCCCCTAAAACGGCGAAGTTTTGAAATTAAGTCTGGAAAAGGGTCTTCAATGCCATAGTAACCGGTCTAGTTAACTCATTTTTTCTTGAAAAACAAGCGTTTTCGCAGGAACTTTCTCACATTTCGGACCTTTAGTATAAAGTAAGGCTTGCTTATTGCTGTTGTTTCAGAATAAACTGGGGTCAAGCCTAAAAAGCTGTGTTTTTAAGAGAAAAAAGTTTCCCGCGTCGTTTAAAGGGCATACGTACCGGTACCATTCACACATACATATACATATAACATATACCCGATTTTGTATTATCCACCCCTAATACTGTCTCGTTCGCTCCGCTCGCTCGCCAATAACTTATACCCGATTTTGCATTATCCACCCCTAATACTGTCTCGCTCTCTTCTCTGCCCAAATTGTGTTACTCCTGTAAGTGTCTCGTTCACTTCACTCGCTCGCCAATAAAACAAAAAGTTCAGGCGTTTAGGTCTGCTCCAATAGCTTGGACCGCTAGCTACCCACTGCTCGGCGGATCCATTTTCTTTATTTTTATCAAGACGATTTACCAACTTATGTAACTAGTGACTGGGCAATAATAGAGGTCGCATGTTTCATATCAATAAGTAAAAAATAAATAAATAAATAAATAAACAAGAGCTAATTTTCGCGTTCTAACAGCCAATATTATGTTAATTAAAACTTAACTGGGTTAAGCTTCAATTAATATAATATTGGCTATTAGAACGAGAACATTTGCTATTATTATCATTATTTGAGCTGAGAATGACTGAATCATTAAAGAAAACTGTTGGAGCAAGCAAACAAGTGACAAACATAGGCCAGATGGCACAACAATAAACAATTAATTAATGATTTACACCTTATTGAGAAAGGACAAACATACATTCACACTTCATTCAAACACACATTTACGCATTAGCTTCATGAAAACAACCCCCCTTGGACTGAGCTACAGTATATAGTGGACTGACCCAGCTCAGTCCAATCAGTTGTGCAGTTGTTCAGTTTTGTTGCATTTGTTCAACTCTTCTAGCCATTCATCATCGCTTTCTTCATTTCATATTTTCTTGAATATTATTCGACTTCCTATTAGTTTACTCATCATTGTACTATTCTTCAATTTCATATAACTTAAAACCTATCTACCTTTGATTGTCTGGGGTGTTGTCTAACTGCACTCTGGATTAGCATACGGCGGACATTTGCGCAGGAAGAGACATACCCAGTGCAGTGTTCGTTCATTTAAGGGCGAGTTGTGTTGCTACTAGGTAACCAGCCGCTACGCTTAATTGCGCACTAGAAGATTAAAAAACCTTAGATTGTACTATTAAATATCAAAAATTCTCAAACCATTTGATTTTTCCTATTCCTGTTGAAAATTCTGCAAGGATGTCAAAGGTATCTTGAAAAGTCTTCACGGATTCAGTGTTTCTGGTATGCTTTATTTTCTACTATTTCGCCTTCACACAATTCTAAACCAAATAAATAAAATAGCCATTACTAAGCCATATCTTGATCATCAGCAGCTTCTTCCAACACATGCTGACATGCCTATGCTTCACTGAAACACCAGTTACCCCAGCTCTGGATAGAGTATTGAAATGGGAATTCTGAGCAACAATAAATGCTTTCCCTAAAAGGTCCAGCGACGTGGAAGCTCGATCGCAGCTATAACAGCTCAAGACTCACTCTGTAAGGCTCGCTTCCTAGAAAGCAAAATGAAACTCACTGCGTGGGTGGAAAGGACTAGGTCGGAGATAAGTGTGGCTTTAATATGCACTTTTTGGGGGGTGACGACCCGTCTACGCGCATGGGCCAGGAAATATTCCAGTTTCACCCGATACTTCCAATCCAAGGTTTCCAGGAATCTTCGATGCATTCAGTCGCAAAATATTCCTGAACCTGGTGGTTCAGCAGCACCCCAAAAAGCTTGCTACAAGTATCATATTCCAACGCGAGCGGGTCTCTTATTCATGTTCGCACGTCTATTGCTTGCCAGGAGTGCTTATAAATGGCCTACGAAAAACAACTTCACCAGTTTAATGAAGTCGCGCAACATTGTTGCCCTCCCAGATGTGATGTTGACGTCACACAGTATACCGCAAGCTACCTGGAATGTGATAATTATGCACCCTTTTTGGGGTGCTGCTGAACAAGTCGTTGTATTGTTACCAGACTCTTTCCTTCCCCGCGTAGCCGTTAGGGTTGGTAAAGGGTCTGCTACGTGAGACTACCAGTGCGATAGCTATTACGCTTATTTGCCATGCCGAAGTAAATGTCACGTGACCGATGCAGTCGCTCTTTCCTTAAAATCGTAGCCACAACAACAGCAATGCTACAGTCATTAGCTAACAACTAATACTATTGGCTCTGGACTCTACTGCAGATACTATCTTAGGAAGTGTTCGAATTACCACACACTCTTGTTAACTTAGCTATAAGTTACAACTATTCTACTACTTTTGCGTGAACTGATTCTTGAAGGAGCTGTAAAGTTGAACGATCAATACTAGATCTTTAAGAGATCTGCACATTAACCATGTATATATTTATATATATATATACATGTATATAATATTATATACAACTTATCTTGTGCTAGATGGTAACCCTCCATCAGGTAGTCTATTCATTCACATTATGATTGATGCAATAAGTATTTGAAACATCAGGAAAACAATTATAATATGTGTGTGATAATATTGCTATGACTGTTTAGATGGCTCAAGTTTCATGTGTTTCAATTCCCTTTGTACTTCAGCAAGTTTTTGTTCTGCCACCTGCTGTCTACTTTCAGCAAGTTCTTTTTCTTTTTCTGCAATCAGTTTATCCTTAACTGCAATTGCTCCATTATTCATTAATTCTTGTTCTCGGAGCTTACTTTGTAGTTGTATTTCAATCTTTTCAAGCTCATTAATTTTCTGTGTCAGCTCTGCAGTTTGTTTCAATGTAGCACATTCTAATTGAGTTTGCTCTTTCTCAATATTCTGACGGGCTAATATTTCTTTTTCGTTTATTTCCTTAAGTTCTGCAATTTGAACTTTTAATTCCTCCTCTCTCGTAAATGTTTGAGTGGCAGCTATTACTTTGCTTTCTGCATCTGCTTGATTTTTTTTTGCTTCTACATATTTCTTGTGTAATTCTGCAAGTTCATGTTCCAGTTCCGACTGCTTTGTTTTCAGATTGTGAATAATTTCATCCTTAAATGCATGATCCTTTTCAAGACTGTGAACTTTCTGTTCTCGTAAGGTAATTTTCTCTAGTAGATCATTCAATTCACGCTCTTTCAAATCATGTTTGGTTCGCCAGCATTCTATATCAGCTTCCAACTGGCTTACAATTTCCTTGTGAATAGACTTTTCATTTTGATACTGATAAAAATGTTCATAGTGGGCCATTGCATTTGGATTAACACCCTGGAAAGATTTTCCACTCACTATTTCTTCTGAAGATAGTTTATTGGCAATGGCAGTTTGCTCAATTGGTTTAGGAAAATTACTGCTATTTTCCTCTGGATTAAACTCAATTGGTGAATTCAAACGATTTGAGTTCTCACGAGCATCTTCATATTCACTGTTTTCAGACAAATTTGTGGCTTCATTGTTGTGATGTTCCCCACCTGGAGAAGATGAGGATAGATCACCATATACATAAGCAGAGTCTTCAGTGCAATTAGTTTCACAGCTTTTGAACTTGGACACTGATGAGGAACTGTCTCCTGGAGAATTCTGGTTAGTACTAGATACATTGTTAGTAGCTTGCTCAGTATCGTAATTGGGGTTGATCACAGATTGTGATTGAAATGTAGCAAACATATTTTTGACAACAGAACCACTTCCTATTTCTGCCAGTGAAGCAGTGAAAGTGTGGTAGTTGGATGAATTAAATTCAACAGCAGAGTGAACTGCAGACACTACCAGAGATGATTTTTGATAATCTGAGAAGGAGGGATTGTTGACTTGATCTTTTACAGCAGATGGGATGAGAGACTTACTGTAGAACTCAGCTGCTGCAGCCACAATATTGTGCTGCAAGTGATTTGTCAATTCTCCATAGTGTAATTGAAGGGTCACATATTCAACAGTAGTTTTCCCTTTCTTCTTTCTCTCGAAGACTGCCATTTTCTTCTTCTCTTTGTTTGTAGTTTCCAAACTCCAATTAAGTCACCCCTTATAATAAGGTCACCCACTTATATTCGCACCCGGTTGAGGTACTTTTCCGTCAAAAAACCTGGCACTTTTATATCACTTTTGAACCAAAAGTGCCGACTAATGCCACACCTCTCTCCGACCTCGGCCTTTCCACCCACGTAGTGAGGTCCTTTTGCGTTTGCTTTTGTATGGGGCATGGTTGGATATAGCTGCGATAGCGATGAGCTGTAGACTTCGGAAGAAGGGTAGAAGTAAGGGAGAGGGGGAAAACATTTAGTGCTGCGCTCAGACTCCCTGTTCAAATACTCTATTCAAAGCTGGATGGCTGGTGGGTGTTTCAGTGAAGCGTATGCATGTGCTGGAAGAAGCTGCTGATGATACTGGCGGCTTAACTGTGCAACAAGTTGCAGTAAGTTACGAAGATGTGGCTTAGTATAGAGTGGCTATATTATTTATTTGGTCTAGGATTGTATGAAGAAGAAATAGTACAACATAGAGCATGACAGAAGCACTGGATCAGTGAAGATTTTTCAAGATACCTTTGACGTCCTGGCATAATTTTCAACAGGAATAGGCGAATGAAATGGTTAGGTGAAGTGATATTTAATAATGTAATTTAAGTTGTTGTTGTTTTTTGTTGTTGATTTTTGTTTTTTGTTTTGCACAAGAAGGGCCAGGGTGGTGTAATCCAGGGCTCCACTAGAGTAGTTTGTATTTACAGAGATTAATGGAAAAGTCGGGTCGTCAAACTATTTCCCCCCAAAACAACAATATTCTGTCATCTTTTAAAGTATTTGTAACCATAACTATGGTCTATGGTACAAAATAGTTGAACCACGACGGCAACTTTTGGAATTATTGCTAGATAGTCGCCCTCTCCCTATAAGGGCTTCCTCCTCAGGATCGGGTTGGTTTTCAGCGATAATTCCTCAAACGCATGGTTATAATCATGTAAATAATAATTAAACCATTGGTGTGGAGAATTATCACTCCAGCCCGGAGAGGGTGTTACCTAGTGATTATTCTGAATTGTTGTGGTGTAACTATTCATTCCATGGTTACTATTTCATACTGTGTAAATGACCAAATAATTGCAGGTTTTGACGGTAAAAATCTGTCCAACATTAACAGTTGCTAGCAAGTACACCACCACACAGTGGCACTTAATGTATTACAAAGTAAGAATGCAGTAGCATATGTTTTTTTTTATTCATTGTTATTCTCTAGCACTTTCCCTCTCTTGCTCTCTTTTTTCCTGAACTATTTCAGCTTTTCTTATCTCCCTCCTTCCTTTCTTCAGCTCTTCTTCTTGAATCATGGAGTCTCTTCTCCTCCTTTGTCTATCTCTCCTGCTTCTGAATCTCTCAGTCCTTCTATCATAATTGTGGACTTACACTTTGTGGAACTTTTGCTTCTCTATCATTCGTTCGCCTTCCTTTTTTAAACCTATGCTGCCTTCCCTCACCAATTCCACACACTTTTCGTTAATGCAATTAATCGCCTTCTACTGAATGTTATTTAGGGTTATATGGATTAAAATTAATTTTTTTGAGAATTTAATATCATTCAATTCAAAAAATTATAGCTGAGCTATCTCACTTACTATTATAGTGCTCTAGCACTACCAGTAATACAACTAGTGATTTGCTTGAGCATAAATGGCGAGTGAGCCTAAAACTACACTACTGTTAAGAGATTGATTTTAAATTCTAACATTCAAGCTACTAAAAGAAAAGTTCAAGTTTTAAATTACATATATAGGGTAAAGAGGTTTCAACCCCATAGTAACCACTTGCCGCTACTATTTAAATTGAAAAAGCAACAGCAAGTCATGTTATTGACGAGCGAGCGGAGCGAGCGAGACACTTTCAGGGGTAACACAATTGAAAATCGGGGGTGTTTGTTTATTTATATATATGTTTGGACGTACGTATGTCATTTTGTACTTTGACCCTCGCGTATTTTTGTGTTCGCTCAGTGTTCGACCCCGTCCCAAACTTCACTAAACAGAATCCTTCTGTTTAGCGATCATTACCCGTATCACCTTAGAAATTGAATTGTTTACCGCTTTGAATTGTTTTGCAGGTGCAGTTAAAACTTAAAAACTTATGGGAGCTCCATTTCTATTCTAGTTAGTGGCGGTTGTAAGTTAATACGCTATTTGTCGCAGTTATAGAAAATTTATTGTCCACTAGACGAACCACGAAGGTAAGTCTTGCGTATGTATGTTCAGTTGTGTGAAAGTATTGTGCGTTACAACTACTATTAAGAATATCACAAAGAAAAATTTAAATAACGTGACTTGATTTTGTTGTTTCTTTTTCAATTCAAACAGTTGCGGGGAGCGGTTACTATGGCATTGAATTCCCTTTACCGCATATGCGTAATTTAACAACTCGACTTTATTGTAGTAGTTTGAATGTTAGTTGTTAGAATCAATAGTTTAACAATAGTGTAGTTTAAGGCTCGCTCGCCATTTGTGCTCAAGCACACCACTAAGTTTAAATGTTTTCATAGTTTAACAATAGTGTAGTTTAAGGCTCGCTCGCCATTTGTGCTCAAGCACACCACTAGTTTAAATGTTTTCATAGTTTAACAATAGTGTAGTTTAAGGCTCGCTCGCCATTTGTGCTAAAGCACACCACTAGTTTAAATGTTTTCTTTGTGATATTCTTTAGTTAACTAGTAACTCTAACACACAATACTTTCACACAACTGGGCATACCTACACAAGAATTATCTTCGTAATTAGCCTAATCGCCAATGAATTTTCAATTAAAGACTATTGCGTAGGCTTCCTACAAAAGAATTCAAAACAGTGAACAATTCCATTTCTAGGATGATATGATTGATAAACCAGAGGATTCTGTTTTGTAAAGTTTGGGACGGGACTGGCAACCGAACTAACACAAAAATGCCAGGGTCAAAGTACAAAATAACATATGTACATCCAAACATATATAAACAAATATCCCCGATTTTCAATTGTGTTACTCCTGATAGTTACTTGCTTGCTTCGCTCACTCACCAATTATACAAACAGCTTTGTCCCTAGCAGCTGTTAATTGAAACACCACTTTGACGTGCATACATGTATGTCTGTATGTGTATATATGAGCGAAGTTTCCCATACATACCTCAATTTTTGTATTGTTTCAATTGCGACAACACAGCCAAAGCTCTCTGTAAATGTATTGTGTTGTGTTGTAGACCAAAGCTAAGCTCATTCCACTTGTCAATATTTTTTAGTTATCATTTCACTGTCATTCAACATTTATAATTTCTTTCGTATTTGTACATGTGTATTAATCACTTTCGCATATCACCTGATGTTAGTAGCAACAGCATAGACGGTGTTTATTCATGGATAATCCATGAGCTTAAACGGTTAGGTAAAGCAATGTCATTGAATGAATGGGTATATTTTTTTCGTTTCTCACCTCTAGCTTCACACTCACACTGAAGTTGAAATTAACAGCACTCTTGAGGTCAAAGTGCACTCCATGTAATAGCAGTATTTTATCAGGAGCTCTTATAGTCTCATGCTATGCTTTTGAAGTGGTAAGTTTTAGTGATCCACTGACACTAATAATATGATAGTGCAGTCTTATGATAAGTGTCATACTTGACTATGTGTTGTTGATCGACAAGGTTAACTAAATTTCAAGTCCTCACATCTACCCCAAGGATAGCAAGCTTTTATAGGCACAAAATTTAATTCATTAGGATTCTTACAATGTTGGCACAAGAATTAAAGGCAGCTGAACTCACTAGCTTCACTTGCTTGCCAATTATTGTTGTTATTATCGCAGTCTACAGGGTAAGCACCCACTATCACAAAAGCGCCCACTCTGTCCAAAACATCCACGTACCAAGTTAACGCCCAGGTTTGAAATTGCTACATGAACAGGTATTCATTGTCAATTATGTGACCAGCAATAGAAAATGTTCCTCCACTGTGGTATTCCAAGCAAAATTGACAGCAGTGAAACAACTTTTCTGATGAGGATAGCAATGGCAAAATCCAGAGAGTCTTCCAGACTATTGTATTTGATGTCTTACTTTAGTTTTGTTTCTGAACAAAGGCCTTATTGTCTAATAGAGTAAGTATGCAGCCTTTGCAGGTTTTCAATAGTGTCGTGTGCAAATTCTCGCGTAAACAGAAAATGGGTAGCCACCCACTAGACAAATTTTTGTAAGTGAATGGTTAAGAGCTTACTGGCACTTAACTGGTAGACTATGATATTATTATTATTATTATTACTATTATTATTATTATTATTGTTACTGCTATCATCATCATTATATATTAGTATGTGATGACAACAAATGTGTGTACTCATAAATAATTCATTAGCTGGGACTGGCAACACATGCTTATTAAAGAGAGAGAGTGGTGGTATGCTTAGATCTACTGTGTACATAAAACCTACACACAGAGATAGATACCACCTTCACTTTAAGTCTCCTTCTTAAGAGTGTTTGTGTGAAGATAATGTGTGAATGAAGTGTGTGAAGGTATAGGGTGTGAATGAAGTGTGGATGCATGTTTGTCTTAATGTACAGTCATGTGTGAAGTATTAATTAATTGTTTACTGTTTGTGTCATCTGGCCTATGTTTGTCCCTTGCTTGCTTGTTCCTTAATCATGCCGATCTTGTTCACTCCAACATTACTTCTTTTGCATAATAGTAAAGAGTCTGGTATTGATGTGCTTAAAAAATTTGATTCTTGCTGAAATGCCTTTACAGAAAAGAAATAAAAAAATAAAATATACATTTTCATGTTACCCAACTGGTCGTCATAAAATTGACAAGGAAAGGGTTACACTATCATTCAGTAGAGGCAAATAATCCTTTCACCAGCAGATTTATGATGACCAATGTGGTAATTTGATAATTTCATGATACTTTTTTTTTATTCATTTCCTGTGAAGACAATCAACTAGAGAAGAATTTTTTAAGCAAGTTAACACAAAACTATTTTCTAGTATCCAAAAAAAAGTCCCATCATCCTAAAAGAGTAAAGCTAAAATACAACTCGCACTTAAATGAACCGAACATTGCACATGGAATGTCGCTTTCTGCACAAATGTTCAGCTGTTTGCTAGCCTAGAGTAAAGTTAAACAGCACCCCAGACAATCAAAATAGATAGGTTTTGAAATTATATTGAATCAAAGTAGGATGATAATACTACGATGAGTAAATAAATAAAAAGTCGAATAGTATTCAAGAAAAATAGGCAATGAAGAAGAATAAAGGGAAAATGTGAAGGTCTTGGGAGTTGAGGGTTGTCGTAGCTCAGTGGTTAGAGCACTGGTGGATAAAGCCAGTGGACCTGGGTTTGATTCCTGGTGACAACCAATACTTTTCATTTTTTTCCTTTGCTTTTTTCCAGACCCCTTTAAGTGAGAAAGTTTCTATCTAATGAAGAAGAGATGTGATGTGATGAAGTAGAGTTCCAGGCAAATGGCTAGAAGAGTTGAAGAACTGAATAGCAGAGTGGCTTGTGGAGTGCTATTTGCTTGGTCTATTTGGAATGTTAAGCAAAGGAGGACTGCAACTGTAAAAAGTCAAGTCAGCAATGCTTACTATCGTAAGTTGTATAATGCTTACATAAACCACTACCACAGAAATACTCCCTCGCACCATAATTTACTGGAAAAGACCCCTTTAGGCCACAACTGCAACTATGACAACAACAACTGTACTGGACTGAGCTGGGTCAGTCCACTGTATACTGTAGCTCAGTCTAAGGGGATGTTTGTGTGAAGATAATGTGTGAATGAAGTGTGTGAAGATATAGGGTGTGAATGAAGTGTGGATGCATGTTTGTCTTCATGTACAGTCATGTGTGAAGTATTAATTAATTGTTTACTGTTTGTGTCACTAGCCTATGTTTATCCCTTGCTTGCTTGTTCCTTAATCATGCCGATCTTGCTCGCTACAACATTACTTACATTGCCAACCTACAACTCCCACTACCTCATACTAACCTACCACTCCAGCCACCTAACACCAACCTACCATTCCCACCACCTAATACTAATCTATCACTCCTACCACCTAATACCAACCGACCTCTCCCATCACCTAATACTAACCTATTACTCCTACCACTCCCACCACCTAATACTAACCTACCACTCCCACCACCCAATACTAACTTACCACTCCCACAGCCTAATACCAACCTACCTCTTAGCTTTCACAGACCATTACCACCACCCCCAATACAAACTCAAACACTACCTATCACATCCAACCCTTACCAACTACTAATTTAGAATGTCGTACCTGAAAGCCTTTGTATTATTCCACCGCTGAAAACCAGGGAAGGCTATAGAATTGCGCAGAGAACAAATAGCGCCTACTGAGAGCAAGGGCAAGACAATCCTACAGAATGAAGGTACATTTAAGTAAAATGCAAAGTCCTATGTTTCATATCCTTAAGGACACTACACATCACAGTGATTTTGAGAGAATAATTACTCTGTGTATGACATCAGCAGAGAAGACATTTACTTCAATGAAGAGGCCAGACACCAATCTAAGCTTAATAGACTTCTTAATAGAAAGACTAAGAGAGCAGTTGCCTTCATGAAGAAAAAGATAAGAAATGGGTTATTAATCTTTCTGACAAAAATTTAAAGGAAGATGTACTAAAATTGGGTTTAAATTTTGCACCAGCTCCTACGAAACTTCCCCTTATGGACACTGTAACTGCTGTTGAAGCGGTAACTAAGTTTCTTAATGAGGATAAGGCAAATGATTTAAGGGGTAGAGTTTGTGGTATTTTAAGAAAATCTAAGCTATCACAAGATAATCTAAGTAAGCAACAGCGAAAAGCTTTAAGTGAATTAAAACATATGTCTGATGGTGCCATTCTTCCAGCTGATAAAGGTAGAGAGCCACAGTCCTCATGAATAAGGAAGAATACCATTCTAAGCTCACCCAGTTAACACAATCAGGCACTTACAGACTTGTTAAGACTCAGGAAACTAAAATAGGTCGTATATTAACAAACTTAGAAAGGGAAGGTAAAATTCCTACTATGTTGTATAACAGGTTAAGACCCACTGGATGTAGACCACCTCTTCTTTATTGGCTTCCTAAGATACACAAGTTAGGAATCCCACTCAGACCTGTTGTTTCCTGCATTGGATCACCATCTTACTATTTATCGAAGTTCATATCTAAAATGATATCTCCATTGTTTGGTAAGACTCAATCACACATAAAGAATTCCAACACATTTCATGCAAACAGTTAATAGTGTATGCTTGAGATCTGACGAAATGATGGTGAGTTTTGATGTGTCTTCCCTGTTCACCAATGTTCCAATAGATGAGGCAGTATCTGTGATCAGAGATAAGCTCCAGAATGGTGAAAGTCTAGATGAGAGAACATGACTGTCTCCTGAGTGCATCACAGAATTATTAGAGGTCTGCCTTAGGTCAACTTACTTTAGGTACAACGGGAACTGTTATGAACAAACAGATGTAGCCGCCATGGGATTTCCTGTTTCTACGGCTGTGGCCAACTTGTACATGGAATTCTTTGAGAAAGAAGCTTTAAACTCAGCTCCAATTAAACCTGTGTTATGGAAGAGATATGTAGATGACACCTTTTGAATAGTTAAGAAAGGAAGTGAAAAACATTTGTTGGACTATTTAAACTCTGTAAGATCTTCTATAAAATTCACGATAGAATCAGAGGAAGATAGTAAGCTACCATTTTTGGATTGCTTATTGTAGAGAGAGAGTGATGGTATGCTTACTTCCACTGTGTACAGAAAACCTACACATACAGATAAATACCTTCACTTTAAGTCTCCTTCTTAAGGGTGTTTGTGTGAAGATAATGTGTGAATGAAGTGTGTGAAGATAATGTGTGAATGAAGTGTGGATGCATGTTTGTCTTCATGTACAGTCATGTGTGAAGTATTAATTAATTGTTTACTGTTTGTGTCATCTGGCCTATGTTTGTCCCTTGCTTGCTTGTTCCTTAATCATGCCGATCTTGTTCACTCCAACATTACTTCTTTTGCATAATAGTAAAGAGTCTGGTATTGATGTGCTTAAAAATTTGATTCTTGCTGAAATGCCTTTACAGAAAAGAAATAAAAAAATAAAAAATGCATTTTCATGTTGCCCAACTGGTCGTCATAAAATTGACAAGGAAAGTGTTACACTCTTATTCAGTAAAGGCAAATAATCCTTTCACTGGCAGATTTATGACGACCAATGTGGTAATTTGATAATTTCGTGATACTTTATTTTTATTTAAATTCATTTCCTGTAAAGACAATCAACCAGAGAAGAATTTTTAAAGAAAGTTAACACAAAACTATTTTCTAGTAACCAAAAAAAAGTCCCATCGTCCTAAAAGAGAAAAGCTAAAAATTCGGACTTACCTTTTTACAGATGTTCAATCTTAAATTCAATTACAGACAGTCATGACACTGCTACAGAGTTCAAACACAGTGCATGGCTTGTTCACTTTCTAGCTACTGAATTCTGAGCTTCAGAGCCTCTTACCATAAAAAATTGTTTAGGCAGACTGACACTCAAAGGTAAGCGTTCCGGCAGCCATTATTTTTTACAATATTCTAAAAAAACAAAATAATATTTTAAATGTTATTTATTACAGGAAGTGCTACATCACAGCAACATAAAAGCAAACAAAATTACAAGATTACAATGGACAATCGTTATTTAAAAATCAGAGAAGTACCAACTGAACAATCGGCACCTATACGTTTATGCCGGTGAAGGAAATGAGAACAAGTGATGATTCAACAGGGAAGCAAAGTCCACAATCATGGATTGAAGTACAGTGAGACTGATAATCAGGAAGAAGTACAGACCAAGGAGCAGAAGGGAATCCATTACTCAAGAAGAAAAAAGCAGGAGTGGAAAATTCCTAATTTGCGAAACTTATTTGCATCAAACATTGTTGTATGGTAGGGTACTTGCTACTTATTATAAACATTTATTATTAGTATTATTATTATTATTATTATTATTATTATTATTATTATTATTATTGTCATTGTTATTATCGCTATTATTTTGTTTTGTTATTTTTTGTTCTTGTTATTATTATTATTAGTTGGGGGTACCTTGTATTAGATTCTTATTAACTGGTTTTGACATGTTGCTCTCACCACTCTCACTACTAAAGCACTGGCCAGGGAGAGGCGAGTGGTGTGGTTGAGTACATTCAAATAGACTAGCAAATATAGTCAGGGCAGTGCAAATTTTGAAGTTACTTTTGTTATATGTAAATATGTCACACACTCTCTTACCACACTTCCCCTTTCTCCTTCCCCTCACACTCCACCCCCACCCTGCTTAATAGTTCCCAACATTCCAATGACGGACCACACCCACAAACATGCCTATTAAATTAATAATTCGATGGTGAGCGAGCGAGACACTTACAGGGGTAACACAATTGAAATCAGGGATATTTGTTTGTTGGCGAGCGAGCATAGCAGCGAGACAGTATTAGGGGTGGACAATGCAAAATTGGGTATATGTTATATGTATATATGTATGTATGGATGGATGGTACGTATGCCTCTCAAACTCATGTGCGGGTGGCTTTTATTCTCCTAAAAACACGGCTTTTCAGGCTTGACCCCAGTTTCTTCGGATACTACGACATTAACCAGGTCTTACTTTAAACTTGGGCTCAAAATTGTGGTAGAATTCCTGCGATAAAGCTTGTTTTTCAGGTTACAAACAGTTGCTGCCACTGGTTACTAAGGCATTGAAGATCCTTTACCAGACTTAATTTTCCAAACTTTGCCATTTTGGGTGGCTACAAAGTGCCAATTGTTGGTTGTCAAGACCCACCAGTAGTCAGAATGTTACTGGTAATTGAGATAGTCAGAATGGCTTAAGTTTGATATTACAGAGGTTACCATTACTCATGTAAGAGAGTAATTTTGTATTTCTATGGTATTAATGTTTAACTGCTATTATACTACTGTTTTTAATTGAACTAAGTTTAATATAAACTATGTAGAGCAATACTGCAGTTTTATGTACCTAACTTGAGGCTCGCTCGCCATTGGTCAACACATTACTAGTTTATATATATGTGTGGGCGTACATGTGTCATTTTGTACTTTGACCCTCACGTATTTTTGTGTTCGCTCCGTGTTCGACCCCGTCCCAAACTTCACCAAACAGAGTCCTCCAGTTTAGCGATCATTACCCGTATCACCCTAGAACTTGAATTGTTTACCGCTTTGAATTCTTTTGTGGGTACAGTTAAAACTCAAAAATTTATGGGAGCTCCATTTCTTTTCGAGAATAGTGGTGGTGGTAAGTTAATACGCTAAGCCCTACGCAACAGTATTTACTTGAAAATTCATTGTCCATTAGACTAGGGACAATTTTAAAAAAATATAAAAAAGTGGCCGCAAACAGTACCCATTAAAAAAATTAACCTGGTAAACCATAACACAAAAAAAATTACAAATGTTTTTTTCTGTAAATTACACCAGCATGAGACTAATAACATGAGAAAATTTAAAAACTAGTGTCAATCCACAAACAAACTCCACCATCACAATCATCCCACACACAACTTCAATTCTGACAAATCATATAGCTACGGGTCTAATCACCACGACAAACATACAGCAACAACAACAAAAAAAAAAAACAAGAAAAAAAGTCATATATAGTAAGTCACCTATAACCGGTACCTTTTATCAACCATCCCGGTCTTATTGACCAGCATAGTTTCCAGACATCATGGAAAAGTTTTATTATCAACTGGTGTGCATTCACAAAACACCCACAATAGTAATACGCAGCTATGTAATACTTGTCATTATTTTTTTTAGTTTTTGGCTAGGAAGGAGTGGCTACACTGTGCGTGTGAGTTGTGACTTGTGGGGACAAAAACGCTGCCAGGAATCTTTTTGGATGATGAAAGTCAAGAGCGTATTAGCCCACACAATTACGATAATTTTTTCCCATAATATTATAGTAATGTGATAATACCTCAAAATTGCAAATATGGTTATGATCATAGTTCTGAATCCATACTAATTATTTTGTAGTGGTCAATAATAAAGCAATACAATTTGAAGTAAAATCATAACAGGCATCGGTCATCAATCAAAATTCCAGGGAGTCCACTACATATCTCAGGGATTTATCTGCAAAGAGTTCCGCCACTCAAATGAAAGTTCAAACTTTAGGGCTTACTTAGCTAGGTGGAAACTCTGCCGTGAGAAAGAAGATACTGATTCAGAACTGCTTCATCTCTATGATCATTATACCATGTGGAATTATGGCCAGTGATCTTAACTGCACTATAAGATGGGTTTTATTTGGAATATGTAATCACTGGCAGCTTAGCAGCAGGCTAGGCGGGGTTAATACCAGGCAGAGTACCCATAGTAAGGGGTCGGGTAAGGCATATGGCCGCGCATGGCAGCATGGGCCACGTGCGGTAGGTGAGTCATAAATAGAGTGTACACGTACGTGTAAGTGCATCCATCGCTGCCACGAGAGGTATAAGCGTGAAAAATCTGAAGTGTGTAAGCGTAACTGATAATTGCAATGGCTGACGGGTCCGGAAGTTCGAAGAGGAGGAAGGGAAGCAGTGGGGAGCTCCTTCCCAGTGTTTCCGAAGGCCCCCTGGGGGATGCTACCCCAGAAGCCTCAACCTCGGACTTTGATAGGAGGGTTAAGGCTTTGGTGGAGGAAATACTGCGAAGCCAGGAGGGGGCAGGACCTTCAACAGCTAGTGGCAGCCGTGGGGTTGTGGCCGAAGGGCTGGGAAGAAGCCTGGCAGCTGTTCTGGCACTGTGGCTGGTAGGTTCAATTCCTGTAGATTGGCTGTAGTTGGCTGGGAGTGTGTCTTGGGGTGGGACAGATAGGTTATCGGGGTGTAATTATTAATATACAATGTAATGGTATCGATGCTATTTATTTGAACAAACTGGATAGTACATAATTGAATAAGGGCCTGTAGTGGTTGGGGCCCATTAGCTTTATTTATAGGGGTATGTGGCCCACTGTATTATGTTGATTTCTGTGCCAGGGCATGTAGCCCATCGATAGTTCTATTCATTCTGTTCACTGGGGTGTGTGTGGCTCACTGTATTATGTGCAACATCGTGCTGCATGTGGCCCACTATATTAGGTGCATTGCTGTGCTAGGGCATGTGCCCCACTGTACTAGGCGCATTGCTGTGCTAGGGCATGTGGCCCACTGTATTAGGTGCATTGCAGTGCCAGGGCACGTGGCCCACTGTATTATGTGCATTGTTGTGCTGGGGCATGTGGCCCACTGTATTAGGCGCATTGCTGTGCATTGCTGTGTTAGGGCATGTGGCCCTCTGAATTATGTGCATTGTTGGGCTAGGGCATGTGGCCCACCGTATTATGTGCATTGTTGGGCATGTGGCCCACGGTATTATGTGCATTGCAGTGCCAGGGCACGTGGCCCACTGTATTATGTGCATTGGTGTGCTGGGGCATGTGGCCCACTGTATTAGGCGCATTGCTGTGCATTGCTGTGTCAGGGCATGTGGCCCACTGAATTATGTGCATTGCTGTGCTAGGGCATGTGGCCCACTGTACTATGTGCATTATTGTGCGAGGGCATGTGGCTTCTACATAGCACGGGATGTTGGATTGAGGCATGGGGGCATCCCACTGTCCTGGCTGTGTTAAGGCATGCAGCCTTCGTTAGCAGGTCTATTTGTTAGGGCATGTGGCCCACCTTGTTAGAGGGAATATTTGTTGGATCGTGTGGCTCAGCAATATTTCTGGGCATACACGCGTAGCGTTGGGGAGAGGTAGTGTTACCTCCAAATCCTGTGAGGCAATGGCGGGAGCATGGGTGTTGATGGCACTGTTCTGTGTCATTCATGCAGGCCTGGGGACAGTTGATGAGGCCGCAGTGGCCGCGCTAGAGCTCCCGCGGTCTGGTGAAGCTGTGGGGGTTGTGGCAGGGATGGTCCCTCGCCCGTCCGATGGAGCGGCAAGTGATGTGGTGCCTGTGACAAAGACAGCAGAGAGGGAGGCCCAGAAGTTCTCCATGGGTGTGACACTGCCAACGGTCCCCGTCAGGCTGGTGAAGCGCATCCTGTCGGGTGAGTACGTCGACATGGGGGAGCTATCCCAGGAAGCACTCCGTGCCGAGTTCAGGAGAGCCGTGGACGGGGAGAATCAGAAACCCTCCAAATCAAGAGCAATTCGCCCGGTCGTGGACCGGGACGCGTGGGCTGCCAGCTTCGCCCAATATGCAGGCACAGTGTGCCGCTCACACCCCGAGAAGGCTGTGGCTCTGTGGGGTCACTTGGCAATCGTGATGTCCTGCCAGAACATATCCACATCTGGATGGTGGAGGACATACGACGAGTCGCTGAGGCACAGCTACTCCTCCATGGAAGACGCGAGTTTTGAGCTCAACCAGTGCTTGTTCACCCAGGCCATGGTAGAGAACTCGGAGGCGAGCCAGCGTGCTCCAACCCCAGTGCCCCTGCCAGTGGCGCAAGCGAGACCGAGGAAGAGAAGGGTTGCCTGTTTTGCTTGGAACGACGGCAGGCCCTGCACCTCGACTCCTTGCAGGTTCGCACACTGCTGTGTTCGGTGTGGTGGTGACCATACCAGGAGGTATTGTCCCCTCATGAGTGATGCGCCACTGGGAGAAGAGGGTCGTAGGGGATCAACCTGAGCTGCCATGGAGTCCCCTGTATAGACTGAACTTGCGTATATAACACTAAAAACTGTTCCCATCCATTGTAGTGTTGTTTCATCGTTGTTCCACACTTATTCTCGTTGATTAAAACTTGGTGTTATCGGACAGCTATCATGTGCATGTGGGGACAGATGTACGGGGTAGGACACGGAAAGGGGGTTTATGGTATAGATAAAGGTGGGGCGATTGTTCAGGTTGTATGGGTAGGAATCGCTTTAATTGTGGGGGTAAGAGGTATGTGTAGGAATCACTTTAATTGTGGGGGTAAGAGGTACGTGTAGAAATCACTTTAATTGTGGGGGTAAGAGGTATGTGTTTATTCTACTTGTCGTAGGGACTGTGGGTGGTGCCTATGTATATATGGCCGACATGCTGGCATTGGGGGAGAAGGTACCTGACAGCCCGGTTCACTGGCCTGACATACCAGGGTGGAATCAGATAGTGACACCTATGGCTGTTGGTGAGTGGGACACCCAGTTGTCTTCTCATCCAGATGAATCGTACCGTAAATACCTGGTCGAGGGACTTCGGCAGGGATTTCGGATTGGTTTCAATCATGGTTCGGCCAAGTGCAAGAGTGCCGTGTCAAACATGTCATCGGCAAGTGAGAGGCCCAGTGTAATTGATGAGTTTGTTGCCGCAGAGCTGGCAGCGGGAAGGATACTGGGACCTGTGGAAGCCGCTCATACCCACCAGATCCATATAAATCTGTTCAGGCTTGTCCCAAAGGGTCATGCACCAGGAAAGTGGAGGCTGATTGTGACCTCTCCTTTCCCTCTGGTAGTAACGTCAACGACGGAGTTGACCCGGAGTTGTGTGTAGTCTACAATATACATCGGTAGATGCAGCTTGTCAGAAGGTTGTGGAGTTGGGGAAAGCAGCCGTGCTGGCTAAGTTCGATGTTTCTGGGGCGTTTAGGACGGTACCAGTTCACCTCGATGATCGCCATCTGCTGGGTATGCATTGGAGGGATAGTATTTATGTGGACAAGGTACTTCCTTTTGGCCTCCGGTCAGCACCGAAACTATACAATGCCATTGCTGATGGCCTACTGTGGATCTTGCTGCGCAATGATCACGTATTGGGCATCCACTACCTGGATGATTTTCTATTATTCGGTGCACCAGACTCACCTCAGTGCGGGGAGTCTCTGGGAAGAGCTTTAGCTCGGTGTGATGTGTTGGGGGTGCCTGTGGCCCCAGCAAAAACTGAAGGCCCAGCCACCAAGCTGGTGTTTCTGGGCATAGAGTTGGATTCCGTTTTGATGACAATCAGCCTCCCCCGTGAGAAGCTAGAGAGGCTGCGTGCTATGATCCAGGAATGGGAATCCAAGAAATCATGCACTAAGAGGGAGTTGCTGTAGCTCATTGGCTACCTGCAGCATGTATGTCGGGTTATCAGGCCCGGCCGTTCCTTCCTCCGGCGAATGATAGATCTCTCGACGGGGGTGAGGGCACTGCATCATCGGGTGAGACTGAATGCTGGTTTCAGGTCAGACCTCAAATGGTGGAACTGTTTTTTGCCTATATGGAATGGGACATGTCCGATGTCCTCTGTGGTTAGGGGAGACCCGCAAGTGGTGCTCACGTCTGATGCATCTGGGAAGTGGGGCTGTGGAGCCTACACGTCAACAGGGGACTGGTTCCAGCTCAAGTTCCCGGATAGCCGGTTAGAAGTCCACATCACTGTGAAGGAGCTATTGCCTATAGTCCTGGCTGTGGCCGTGTGGGGACATCTCTGGCGTGGTGTGACAGTGTCATGTAGATGTGACAATATGGCTGTAGTGGCAATTGTGAATTCTGGAAGGAGCCGAATGGATCGGGCCATGCATCTGATGAGATGTTTGTCTTTCTTCTTGGCCCGGTGGGATGTGACCCTAGTATGTCAGCACATCCCAGGTATCAAGAACGATGCAGCCGATGCATTATCTAGGGATTCTTTGCTTCTGTTTCTGCAGTTGGTGCCGGGGGCAGCGGAAGTGGCCACACCCATCCCAGAGGGTCTCATTCGTTGTCTGGTCCGCGACACTCCGGACTGGACAAAGGTGGACTGGGTGGCCCTGTTCAGAAGTTCTACATGATGGGTCTGGCAGAGTCCACTCACAGACTTTATGCTTGCGGGGTGAGACGTTTTATGAGGACTTGTGCTGTAGCAGGTCGGGCTCCGGTGCCAGCGGATGAAGATGCCCTGTGTCATTTCGCTGCTACCAGAGCTTGCGTCATAGGACCATTAAGTCTTACATGGCGGGAGTCCGTCATCTGCACATTTCTGAGGGCCATGGTGACCCTTTTTCGGGCGGTCTACACAGGTTGCACTACGTTTTACGGGGTGTCAAGCGTGCTGCGGGCCTGGCTGGGGTGACGAAGTGGGAGCGTAGGCCTATTACGCCGGAACTTCTCCACAAGATCAAGGGCGTGTGGGACCCCCGGGCACATGAGACAGATGTGATGATGTTATGGGCCGCATGCTGCTTGGCCTACTTCGGATTTATGCGGATTGGAGAGTTGACTGTGCCGTCAGAGGAGGGATACGACCCATCGAGCCACCTATCGTGGGGCGATGTGCTAGTGGACAATCCAGCCTGTCCATCAAGACTTGAAGTGCGCATAAAGGCATCTAAGACTGACCCCTTCCGCCTGGGTGTCTCGTTATTTATTGGCAGAGTGGCTTCTGACCTTTGCCCTGTCTCGGCCATGCTGGCATACTTGGTAGTGAGGGGAAAAGGCGAGGGCCCCCTTTTTCGTTTTAGCGACGGCAGGCCACTCACGAGGCAGCGTCTGGTTTCGGCTGTTAAAGATGCGTTGGACAAGGCGGGGGTTGACCCAGGTCACTACTCAGGGCACAGCTTCCGCATTGGTGCAGCCACCACAGCAGCGGCTAGAGGGCTGGAAGACTCTACGGTGAGGACATTAGGCAGGTGGAAGAGCCTTGCGTACCTGGACTATATAAAAATCCCTAGAGAACAACTGGCATCCTATACAGCTAGAATGTGTTAACATTGTTGATACTATGTTTTATGTTATGTGTATGTGACGTTATTCAATTAATATTTGAGTCTCTCTCCCCCTTATCTGTCTTGGTCTGGGCCTGGGGCGGGTGGTCGTTCCTCCTCTGGCGGAATTAAAGGGGCTTGCCCCACCCCATTAATTATGCCCCAGCCGGCCCAAGCCAATTTGGGGGCGGGGTTTCCGGCCCTACCTGTGCCAAACAACTCGGCTACTGAAGCTGCGGTCCAGGATTGAGCAGGAGCAGGGTCGTGAGGAAGAGGTAAGTTGAGTTCTAGAGTTGCGGGCAATCATAGGGTAATCCGGGACTTGCTGTCAGGGGTTAGTGGCAGCAAAGAAAGTATTGGTGGGTTCTGTTAGGGTACGAGCCGTAGGATTAATGGCAGCTTAGCAGCAGGCTAGGCGGGGTTAATACCAGGCAGAGTACACATAGTAAGGGGTCGGGTAAGGCATATGGCCGCGCATGGCAGCATGGGCCACGTGCGGTAGGTGAGTCATAAATAGAGTGTACACGTACGTGTAAGTGCATCCATCGCTGCCACGAGAGGTAGAAGCGTGAAAAATCTGAATTCCCACCCACCCACACCCCCCCTGCGGGTACGGGCTGGGAGGTTTATGTTTTATTTATTTTATTTTAACCTCCGGTGAACAGCTAGTCTGTTTTACCGTGAAAACGTGGGTGCCGGAATTAAAGGGGCTTGCCCCACCCCATTAATTATTATGCCCCAGCCGGCCCAAGCCGATTTGGGGGCGGGGTTTCCGGCCCTACCTGTGCCAAACAACTTGGCTACTGAAGCTGCGGTCCAGGAGGATTGAGCAAGAGCAGGGTCGTGAGGAAGAGGTAAGTTGAGTTCTAGAGTTGCGGGCAATCATAAGGTAATCCGGGACTTGCTGCCAGGGGTTAGTGGCAGCAAAGAAAGTAATGGTGGGTTCTGTTAGGTTACGGGCCGTAGGATTAAATCAATCCTAAAACGCATCGTACATAGTCCCAAACAAATACATTCACATATGACAGAACCACATTATGAATTTGTATTAGCATGGCTTCAATCATTAGACAAAAACAATAATAACAACAATTTTAAATTAAAACAACAAAAACAAAAACAAACAAACAACAAAGACATCAGTTTCATCAATTGTTACATAATTCATGTGCTGTAGCCCCACTCAGACAATTTGATTATTTGAAACTAAATAGACTGAGAGTCATTCAATGAAAGAGTGTGATGCATGCATACTAAATATTGAAACTACATTGAAAACTGGATCCTTATCACAATGCTTCAATTTCATGCTGCCACGAGACCTCCTCAGGGGGTCTAAGGTGGAAGTTTTTGTGGTGACTTAAAAAAAAAAGACAACATAACTGGTAACATTGCTTGATGACTTGCATGTAACATAGAAAACCAGAGCTCTGGAGGTCTTTTTAACTTAAGGTTATCTAGTAGCATCATTTATCATAATACACTGAACAGTGATCACATACTATTATATTATATATAATATAGCTATTTAAAAGTTCCTTCAGAGTTAACCTCCGTCATTCTGAAGAAATTAGGCAAAAAGTCTAAAGTATAGCTAAGTAAAAGAGAGAGTAACTGCTGTTATAATTAGAGAGTCATGAAAGAATTTCTGGATAGAGCTCGACTATTCATAATAACACTTTATGTTAATGTAGCTAGTGACAATGTAGTCTGAATTATACGGAATGTTAATAGTAACCGAAGCACCAAAGTTGCGAACCCTCACAGACCAATGAGGTATCAATAAAGCTGTGCAATGAAAAAGGTAGATGTAAATGCTCAGGGGGGGCTCCACAGGGGGGGCTCCACAGGGGGGGGCGAAGGGGCAATCGCCCCCTGAACTTCCAAAAAGGGGGGCATTGCCCCCCCAACTTTCACATTATCATGTCATGTACACCATTACATACTCACACATCATTGGATTATTTATTAAAAACTATTCTTAGATATTGTTCACCATTATTGTGTTATGAAAAATTTTCAGTCATTAATAATATATATAGTGAGTGCGGTCAAATGGAAGGGTGTGGCTAAATAGAACTTTTTTGCCCCTACCTGTTTAGATTCTCTTAAGAGACAGCATCAGGGGGGGAGGAAGGTACCTGAAGTTGGGAGGGACACACCCAGATAATTTCAACAAGAAACTTCAATTCGAGTACTCTGTTAAAAAGCAAATCTACTGGATACTTAGTATGTCCACATTGAGTTGGCAAATGTGGCAAAAGAGGAATACACTTGGCGAAACTGGAAACCAATTAAGGTCACATGACAGTAGTAGCTCAAACACGCGAAAACATCAACGCCCACAGTAAAAATGGGGCGGGTCTAAGGTACGCATTATTACCGTAAGTTTACTTGTTGAAAAAAAAAGAAGCTATGGCAGTTTTATTCTGCTGCTGTATTTAATATATGCCAGGTTATAACTAATCACTCATAGTTTATTGTTTATACGAGGTGCGCTAAAACTGGCTGAAGGTTGCTAGTGGTGATCCGGAGCTACTAATGTAGCACACCGTAAGGGTGCGAACCCTCATGAGTTTACTATACACTAGCTAGCTATTACAAAAACCAAAAATAAATTTATTTGGAGTAGTATGAATATGAATATGCTAATATGTATGTTCATGTATGTCGATAGCTATAAAGCTTGAGTAAGTCGAGTAACTCGTGCAATGAAACTGTAGACGTTAATGTTTTCTTCATGAGAGTAGCTTACCATTGACACTCACCTCACCAGTAGCTTCAATGGGAAACTCCAAGCACTCATGCAAACCGCTGAGAAAAAATGTAATGCAAAACTACCATGGGCAGCAAAGAAATTATTTGTCCACATGAGTACGGCATGACTATAGGGGACATTACCAACAATCACTTACGCTCATTCGGCCTATAAATAACCAGATTTTTCAGAAAAAATAAGAAATTCTGGCAAATTAATGGGACTTAAAATGTCCAGTGAAACATTTTGATGCTTGTTTCAATTCGGGAGGTTAGCCATCTTTGAAATCTGTGGGACAGAGTAACTGACTGACAGACAAATCGAGTACTGTAACCCTCTATGCATGTGCACTGAGGGTTAATTATTAGCTCACGTGATTACAATGTGACAAAAAAGGGGAGTTACCAGCTAATGCTAGTACACGCATTTTCTAAAAAAAAAAGCCCAAATTAATAAAAGTAACACAATAAAAAGTCTTAAATCTTTGTTCTGAGTAAGTTCCTACCTAAACCAACGGTTAATTGTCAGTATCTCTAAAATCACAGCGTGACAGACATATAGACACACAAACTGACAGGACAACAACTAGAACCCTGCAATGCATGCACACAAAGTTTAATAAATATAGTGAATGAATGGCTGACTGATAAATAAATAAATATAATTAAATAAATTAAATAATTGAGTAAATAAATACATACATAAGTAAATAAATAAATAAATAAAATAATTGTATAACATCCTCCAATATATTTTCATCTGTTGGCATTGTATGTGTGTCTATGCATATATGGGTCTCTCTGTGAGTGCATGTGTGTGTTTGTGTGTGTATGTGTGTTTGTTTGTGTGTTAAGTTATTCCTTATTCCATACGCACGTCAAAATTCGTATTGTTTCAATTGTGACTGCAAAGTTTACCATGCATACACACCTCAAAATTTGTATTGTTTCAAATTGTGACTGCATAGCCAATGCTCTCTGTTAATATATTGTATTGTATTGAAGACCAAAGCTAAAGCTAAATATTCCACTTGTCAATACTAGCTAGTCATTTTACCATCACTCCACATTTATAATTATCTAGCCTCCACAATTCTTCTGTATTTGTACATGCGTATTATATCACTTTCACATAATATCACCTTGTTGTTGCGTTATATCATTTTAAAATCCTCACTGTTACACATACGTCAGTATCCGTACTTATCAAACCACAGCTAATATAGTACTAATGATGTGCTTCTGTTGCTCTGATTGAAACTTAAAATGGAATGCCAGCCACTTATAATATTTATTTGCTAGTTATTTTAGTTTATTTGTGCTATATTCTTGCAGCACACACACACACACACACACACACACACACATGTTCATGGATATACCAGCACAAGACTTGCATTGTTTTATCTTCATGACTTGACTATTGGACAAAGGATTTTCAAGGGGTAAAAAATCAAGATTCTGGGTAAGCATTGGTAAACCAATGGATTATGTTTAAGTAAGCCACCTTTCCAAAGTAAGCCACCTTTCCAAAGTACGCTAGTTGAAAATGCTTTATTGTACCATAATTCCAGTGGATAGAGCATTATAATGTATTCTTGACTATTACACAATGGATTTTCAAGCTAGAACAAATCTAGTACGTAAGATTTATAATTGTGACAAACAGCGCATTAACCAAGATAACTTACCACAGCCATTATATAGAATAGAAAATGAATTCTGCTAAGGTCTCACTGCAAACTTCTTTCCTCTTCTGTCTCTGTAGCTCTTTGCCATGTTTTTCCTGGCATTATTTAATAGTCTTTTCTCTGAATTTCTTGCACCCGCGCTATTGTTAATGTTATAAAGTAGCCTCTGGGAGTGGATACATAGAACTTCGCCATATATATACCAAAATCTCAATTGAGACTCGTTAGTGAGGGTCTCACTTTACTCGCCCAATGATAGGTAGTGGGAATCCAAAATGGGGAACCAAAATTCAATAAACAATCACTGTCTGATTACTATGAATGGAAGTCTCGGACGACAACCGGGAGGCCAGTCTTTACGACCTGACTCATTAGAGGTTGACCGTGCATGAGTATTTCTCTTTTCATGTTAGGTAGTTATACAGGCGGTGTGATCTGTGCTATGCCACCTACAGAAGGAGACAAAATAAAGTTCCGAATTCAACGATAAAAAAAATGGGGGGGGGGGGAACTGTACGCCGTTTGGTAAAAAACAGCCGTTCCGTTCGACCGGTGTTACCATTTAAACCTTTTTCGTTCACCCCATGCCTCGCTCAAAGAAATTATAAAAAATCGTTTATCCAATAAAACGTTCCGATTGTTAGTTTACAGGCTCCTGAGGCGGAGCTTTTCAGGTAAAAAAAAATTGAAGCTGTCCTATTCGAAGTTGTCTCGTGGAGAATAGTTAGCTCGACTACCTCACAGTATCGATGTTTTCTCAATGCTAGGGCCTTCTAGAGCAAGAGAGGGAAAGTGCTAGAGAATAACAATGAATAAAAAAAACATATGCTACTGCATTCTTACTTTGTAATACATTAAGTGCCACTGTGTGGTGGTGTACTTGCTAGCAACTGTTAATGTTGGACAGATTTTTACCGTCAAAACCTGCAATTATTTGGTCATTTACACAGTATGAAATAGTAACCATGGAATGAATAGTTACACCACAACAATTCAGAATAATCACTAGATAACACCCTCTCCGGGCTGGAGTGATAATTCTCCACACCAATGGTTTAATTATTATATACATGATATAAACCATGCATTTGAGGAATTATCGCTGATAACCCGATCCTGAGGAGGAAGCCCTTATAGGGAGAGGGCGACTATCTAGCAATAATTCCAAAAGTTGCTGTCATGGTTCAACTATTTTGTACCATAGACCATAGTTATGGTTGCAAAATACTTTAAAAGATGACGGAATATTGTTGTTTTGGGGGAAAATAGTTTGATGACCCGACTATTCCATAAATCTCTGTAATACAAACTACTCTAGTGGAGCCCTGGATCATACCACCCTGCCCCTTCTTGCGCAAAACAAAAAACAAAAAAAACAAACAAACAAAGCATTATGAAATATCAGTTCACCTAACCATATCATTCGCCTATTCCTGTTGAAAATTCTGCTAGGACGTCAAAGTTATCTTGAAAAATCTTCACTGATCCAGTGCTTCATGTTGTACTATTTCTTCTTCATACAATCCTAGACCAAATAAATAATATAGCCACTTTATACTAAGCCACATCTTCGTAACTTACTGCAACTTGTTGCACAGTTAAGCCAGTATAATCAGCAGCTTCTTCCAACACATGCATACACTTCACTGAAACACCCACCAGCCATCCAGCTTTGAATAGAGCATTTGAATGGGGAGTCTGAGCAGCACTAAATGCTTTCCCACTCTCCCTAACTTCGACCCTTCCTCCGAAGTCGGCAGCTCATCGCTATTGCAGCTATATCCAACCACGCTCTGACTAAGGCTTCCCAAACGCAAAAAGGAGCTCACTAAGTGGGTGGAAAGGCCGTAAGTTGGAGAGAGATGTGGCTTTAGTCGGCAGTTTTTGGTTCAAAAGTGGTATAAAAGTGCCCGAGAGAGGTGTGGCTTTAGTCGGCACTTTTCGGTTCAAAAGTGATATATAAGTGCCAGGTTTTTTTAAACAAAAGTGCCTGAATGGTGTTATTCGAGGCCACCAACCATAAGTGAGGCTATAGCTACCTCTATAAATGGTATTCTGGGGATTCCAGTATTTCAATCCAGCTGTTTTCAAACTGCAGCTGGTCTAGCCCTAAGTACTTTGTAGGTGGGGATAGCCATTCTAGCTGCATTCTAGGCCCAGCATAGTTCTACTATTTAGCACCAGATCATTTCATTAATAGCCAATAAGGTAACAAGTGCAGCCAGTTTGGTTTTTAACATACTGAGTTGGTCAAGTCTCGACAATGGCTGGTGCTGAATTTCTACCAAGTTCTTCTTTTTCTCCTGATGGCCATGGAAATCCTAAATATAAGAAGTGAGCTACAGCACAAGGAATCAACACAAGCAACTTACTCAGTCACTTGCTCACTCACCATCTAACTAAATTCAGTAAGAAAGCTAGCTCAAGAGCAGCAGAGATCATCTTCAATTATAGCTTCACAGTTATCTTTTCTTGATTCCCCAAAGGAGTATGATTGCATTGGAAAAATAAAAAGTATAGTATATGAACTCAATATAGTATACCATATCTATATTGTTGATATAGCCCACATTATATTTGGGTCCTTGAATTGAAGCCTGCCATGAATATTTTTGAATTATTAGGTTTGCATTGTTTCCTATTGATCTAGCACACTATAATAGCCACCCAGGTAGTATATACTTTCCTCAATGATTATTATAGCTTTTTCAGATTTCTTCATCCCTGGCATTTAGTAACTTCATAAAATTTATCTGTAATTTGGCTGCAGTAGCTGAAGCCCTAGTTTGTACAGTCTGAATAAGATGTGGTTTTGCTAGTCTAGGACAAATCAGTCTCAGCATTTCTGTTTCCATCTTTGCAATGGACCAAACAGTGTTCATCATCTACCTTGGTTTCGACTATACTCAAGCAGCTTAGCAAATAAATGTGGACGCTGTGGACAAAACATCAAAAAATTTTTCCACAAAGTTTCTTATCCTATCAAGTTAACATTTTTGGTAGGAACCACCTTTACCGATGATGTCATATGGTAACCATTTAGTGGTTTCAAGATGGCCACCACATAAAACTTATTATTTTTCTCAGCTTATATTAAGTGTCCAAATACGGTATATATATTTTAGAGTAAAAAATTCTTAGTACTTGCATCACAGTTACAATCTGTCATGTCTCATGTATACAATTATCACCCCTTGGTTACATTGGCTGGACGACATGTATCATCACTCCTGCCTATCAATGCCTACATCACATGCTTGATGAGCCTGCAATTGCCTGAATCTGCTGCACAGTTCTCAGCAGTTGCAATGCAAATAAACCCTGAGCAAGGAAATAAATTAATAGTCAGTTAACCGTGTGACTACAATTTTTATAGTATGGATTAGGATTGGAACACATGTTTAATTGGCCAAGAAAGTCCCAGATTTATGATTTTGACAACTTAATAATACTTTGCATGATCTGCAAAGATGTTACTTAGCTAATCTACCAATAGTTGTTGGTGGTGAATAACTCATGAATGATTCCACTTTTGTAAAAACTTGGCTCAAAATTAACAAATTAGAGTATGCATTCTTCCTAAAATTGAAATAAGAATGATGGCTACAAGACACAGGAATTCAGTAATCTAATAGAAAGTCCGTGTTACAATTTACGTAAGACGTTTACCATAGGACTGGGAAATGGAGGTGCTCAGCTAAACAGAAGTTACAGATGGAGCCACTTACTTTGTTGATGGAGGAGGCGCCTACTTTGTTCAAAGCCTATGCCGTTTAGCACTTGTACGCAAGTAGCACTTGGACCTTCAACAACTTTTACTTTTACCTTTTACATTCTCTAAACGGTCCCTTTTGCTACCACTTGCGACTTTTACTTTTACCTTTTACAATGATTTTACTACTCAAATTTGGTGTCAGTGTAGCTAAAGGATAGAAGATACCAGTGGGCAAAAAAAAATTTTTTTTGTTTGCAATCTGACTGTACTGTACATTTTTTAAATGTAATATAGGTCCCTTTTCCTAATTATTGTCACATATAACTGGTAACATTGCTTGGTGATTTGCATGTAGCACAGACAGTTAGCACTCCAGAGATATCTTTAACTTAATATCACCTTTTATCACAATACTTTAACAGTGATCGTGCACTAACAATATTGTATTTAAAAATGTCACTGAGAGTTAAACATCAGTCATTCAGATGCACTTATAGCTATTAGGCAAAAAAGTCTAAAGGCATGGTTAAATAATATGTGACAGTACTTGGGAAAAGGGACCAATTACGTAAAATCAAAAATGTACAGTAGAGCCCAAACACTGACAAAAAAATTTTTGTTGTTGTTTTCTTTTTATTCGCCCACAGGTATCTCCTACCCTTTAGCTACACTGACACCAAATTTGAGTGGCTGAAACCGTTGTTAAAGGTCCGAGCGCCCCGTTTAAACACAGTCACCTTTTACTCTCTATTTTGACCTTCCGTGCGTGCATGGAAATCCAACCTGCGAGTAATTGAAAATCTTGGGCGAATTCAATTTGTTGCCTAGCAACAAATTATCCCTACCTGGATAATCGCGGGTAAATTCTTACAAGTTTTTGTTATAGCATTGCGGCAACAGAATAGAAATAATAAATGTGAATAATCAAGCTATATAGGTTGATGTTGCTTTATGGAGTCTTGTAGTTGGAGTCTGCAGACCTGGAGACTCCTGGGACTATTTTTGTGAACACACTAGAAGAATCAGCAAGTCTCTGACTGGACAAAGGTTTCAGTGATGATGAGGACTTCTGTCACACTGCAACAAGAGAAGGCAATACATTTTGAAAGTCCATCATTTTTGTTCATTGATTTAAAGAGATTCCTATTGTTCATTTGTTCCCAAAACAGGCAACAAGCTGGCTGCAAGACAAATATAATCCTAAACTTAGCTAGCCAGTGAACTAACAAACCAAGCTAGTTGATCAGTTCTAAAAGAGTGACTGTATTATAGTTACCATGACTTACTGTAACTATCAAACTGTTGGAAACAGAAGAAAAAAAAGAAGCACAAAACGGCCTGTAAAATTATGTCTATACGCATGTAGTGCTATTTACAGCCATACCTGTCTAGTACTCTTACACAATGTAGGGTCTAAACTGAGTAAGGCTCCCCCATCAATGAAGTAAGCGGCCCCAACTATAACTTACTGCCTTTCAGCTGATCGCCACCATTTTCCAAGCATAAGACAGTCTTACGTAACCCGGACTTCCGGTTAGATTACGGAATTCAACGTTAACTCCGCGAGCAATTGAATAAGAAGTTTTAAGTATAGGTTACATCACGAGGTGGAGGTCGGTATGGGATTTACACAACCGAGGGCCGAAGGCCCGAGGATAGTGTAAATCCCGTACCGACCGCGCACCGAGCGGTGCAACCGACTTGTACCATGGCTCTAGGCTATAAGAAACGCATAACAACCTTTTTTTCTGTAGCCTCATTGGTCGCCGCTTCGCTTAGCTACAGATCGTAATTCTAGGCCACGGGCAAAAAATATTCACCTCCTAGGCGGTGTATAAGTGATTTATTCACCCAGAATTGAGAAATCTGATTGGACGGTTTGAACGAACCATGGTATAATTGCAGTTATAGCCCGTTACCCGAGCGACCGCGCTTGTTAAGGGTGCTGGGACAACTCCCACGCAAATATTCACAATAATTGGATTTTGGTTGCTAGGGATAACTAACTTTTATCTTGGTGTTTGTAGAGCTCCAACTAAGGGTGGATCCTAAAGAGTACTGCTAATGGACTAACTAAATAAAAAGAATGGGCCTTGGGAGCTTGTTTCGTTCAAGTTACGAGCTCCTCAGCCTCAAGTATATAATCCACAACTCCTCCGCGGGTGCCGTCGCTGACGAGCCCATTCTTCGTATACTGCTACATTTGTTGATTGTCTTGAAAACCTTCGTTGTACTTTTTCTCAATTCTGCTTTGTTTTGTCTAGATGACTGTGCTCATTTGATCCTCGCGGCAGCGCGCCCGAATTTTTTTCTTTCAAAAAAAATCGCAACGAACATTTTGTAGCTAAGGTCATAGTCAGCCTGTGTACGAAATTTGGAGTCTTTTCTACTCGTAGTTTCTGAGAAGAAACACAAAATAGACTCCAGGACTAAAAATTAGTCCACGCGATCTTTTGGCAGAGACTTGATTGCAATCAAACCACACCCACAACAGATTCAATTGATTCCGCGGGAAAGTGAGTTCCAGGTGCTCTCTAACTTTCGGGAGCCTATCTGTTAGCAAACCAGTTTTTTGGCCGCCTCTCCTTCTCGATGATAAGCCCTACTGAAACGAGTGTGAGGAGATTATTGTAGTCTTGTTAATAGTGTTTTTCTCGGCATGGTCAGGTAAGGTAAGACTTTTATCAAGCTAGCTAGATGCATATTCAGTGTGTGTATGTACCTGTAATAGATTAGTGAACCATTTTTGCTGCTGGTAAACTCTACAGTTTACAGTTTTCTGTACTTAGCTATTCACTTCATTTGTTTATTCATCCTTACTTAGCTAGCTACATCACAAAATATTCATCTAGCTAGCTATATTTAGCTGGCTATTTCAAAATATTTTTTATATGAAATAAGTATCATTATATTATATACATTCATAAAAATTATCACTGGTCATCACAATACTGTAAAATAAAAAAATCATGAGTGATATATCAGGAAGAAGTTTTGCACAAGAACAAAAAATTAAAATAATGGAGTCATTAGTGAGGTATTATTTACCTGTCAAAGCTTGGAGACAATCTGGGAGCCGGTGTCTGCTCTAGGGAGAAACAATACTGATAAAGTAAGCCAAGAAATACAATATCAAACAGCTGCGCTCTTTACAACTTATAGCGGGGGCGGGGCCTCGGTTAGTTTTATCAATTGGTGGGCGGGAAGCTTTGAATTACCCGCGCAAGCTAAGTTAGCGGTCGTTTTTACTATTGCGAGCAAAGCGGATTTTTGTGGTGCGTGCGGGTGCGCGCGCGTTGCTATGTCCCAGCACCCTTAAGAACTATAAATCTGATACAGTCTGGTATGCTCGTAAGAAAATGTATTAGCGGGGAAAAGTCCGATATAGTTCTTAGCAACCATAATTATGGTGGAAGGCAGATCAAAGCAAAAGGGATTAATGAAGAGTTTGGGTACTTTAATACAATTACTAAGATAGCTAACGCTATACTTTGCTCGTTGTTTATGTTCTGGCTATAAAATAGTTATAAACCAAAATCATTAGGTTTGTATTTCGATTTATAAATCACATACAAACCTCAATTTTGGTTTATAACTATAACTTTTCTCGAAATAACTGTGCTCAAGTTGGTCAGATTGCCGCTCGTATATTTAGTGAACCAAGCAGCGCCTGCCTATAAACTTGGTATCAAAATACTCCATAAGAAGTGCTCTACACAGTGGTATGAATAACTCATTTTTCAATTTTTAACGCAATTGGTCCCTTTTCCCAAGTACTGTCACATTATTATACATATTTACATTATATACAAAGAGAGTGAGAACTGCTGTTATAATTAGTGAGCCATGGAAGAGTTTCCAGGTAGAGCTTGACTATTATTTAAGTAAAATTTTATGTTAGTGTAGTGATAATGTAGTCTGCATTGTAAGGTAATAAAAAACCAAAGGTGTGAGATCTCAGTGCTACTATACTAGTTATAATCATTTCTCAGACCAATCAGGTATCAATAAAGCTGTGCAATGAAAAAGGAAGATGAAAATGCTGTCTTTATAAGATAATCTAAACATGCAAGGGACACATATTTTCAAAAGAAACCTCAATTCAAGGACTCCGTTACCTTTTCAGCATATAGCAAATCTACTTCATACTGCAAATTAGCCTAAGTCAACAGTTAGTTAGTCTTTGAAATTAAGTATTAGCTAAAGCTACGACAAACAGCGCATTACCAACTACCACCGCCACTATAATAGAATAGAAAATGAACTGCTTTGTGTTCACTCCGCGTTCGACCCCGTCCCAAACTTCACTAAACAGAATCCTCCGGTTAAGCGACCATTACCCGTATCACCTTAGAAATTGAATTGTTTACGGCTTTGAATTGTTTTGCGGGTGCAGTTAAAACTCAAAATCTTATGGGAGCTCCATTTCTATTCGAGTTAGTGGCGGTGGTTAGTTAATGCGCTATTTGTCACAGTTATAAGCCCTACTCAACAGTATTTACTTAAAAATGCATTGTCCACTAGACGAACCACGAAGGTAAGTCTTGCGTAGGTATGTTCAGTTGTGTGAAAGTATTGTGCGTTACAACTACTATTAAGAATATCACAAAGAAAATTTTAAATAACGTGATTTGATTTTGTTGCTTCTTTTTCAATTCAAACTGTTGCGGGAGCGGTTACTATGACAGCTAAGCATAAATAGTAGCATATATAGAGTCCATGATGAATTGTATATCTTACTAGTGGTGTGCTTGAGCACAAATGGCGAGCGAGCCTTAAACTACACTATTGTTAAATTTTATTTTAACAACTAACACTCAAGCTATTAAAATAAAGTCGAGTTTTTAAATTACGTATGAGGTAAAGGGGTTTCAATGTCCATTACTCATCATATCTATAGGTACAGTTCTCTATGGTTATGGGGATGCTATAGACCACCCTCCAAATTCAACTGCTGCTTGTATCTACCACAATTTCGACATGTCATCATAAAATCATATAATATAATTATATTGTATATGTCATTATAAAATTATATTAATTATGTCAATTTTTTGTATAATTAAAAAAAAAGTTGAAATTTAACAAGTAGATAGAAAATATTATAGTAAAATCATGAATAAAATGATATGAATGATTCAGTGTGAAGGACAAAGTAATACTGGAATGTGTGTGGCTATAGCTAAAGGTGTAGGTGATGTGCTGGATTCTTCACATAGCTAACTGTTGAGTACTTCAGAAGTTCGTCACACCAAGAAAGTAAGAATAGAGTTTAAATACACGCTTAAGCACACAACAATCAGACTTACTTGAGGAGGCTTTCCGTTGCGGTACTGCGCTTCTTTTCCTCTAAGAGTAATTACCAAATTAAAGCGTGTCAGACAGACAAACAGACAACGTTTCAGCAACGTATTTGAACAGCAATTCCCCCCTGAAAATTATTATGATCTTCAAAGTTATATTTTTTTGACTCCTCTCAACTACAAAAAATATCATGTACAAACAATGCTGTTGTGAGGAAAATATAGATGGCTGTTATAGCATAAACGTGTCAAATAAGGTGATGCCAATACTCCCTATTCTTTTTGCTTGTGAATTTAGGCAATATCTTAGCAGAGCATGGGGAAATATTGGAGAAATATTGGGTGGGCCAAGCCCCCCTTGAGAAATATTGGAGGGGCCATTGGCTCCCCTGACCCCCCCCCCCCCCCCCCCCCCCCCCCCCCCCCCCCCCCCCCCCCCCCTCCCTCCCCACTAGCACTCTGTAGCCAGACTTACCAACCCCCAAGGAAGACTACCCTGGATATGGGTCCCATTTTCCCTGGATATTTTGGTAGAATCCCTAGATATGAGGCTGATAAATGCTTAAAATGCACACACGCACAGAAACAATGACACAGACAAATGTAGCTAGAAGTAAAAGCATAAAAACTGGTGTTTTTATGTTCTTGGAGACTCCTGCGAGTGGCTGACTTTGCAGCCTTGAGAAGATACTCTGTGACAAGATCGTTGCTGGCAAAACAAGGTGAATCATGATTCATCTTGACCGTAAGTACAGACTTACCAACCCCCCAAGGAAGACTACCCTGGATATGGGTCCCATTTTCCCTGGATATTTTGGTAGAATCCCTAGATATGAGGCTGAGAAATGCTTAAAATGCACACACGCACAGAAACAATGACACAGACAAATGTAGCTAGAAGTAAAAGCATAAAAACTGGGTTATGTAGTGTTTTTATGTTCTTGGAGACTCCTGCGAGTGGCTGACTTTGCAGCCTTGAGAAGATACTCTGTGACAATGATTCATCTTGACCGTAAGTACAGACTTACCAACCCCCAAGGAAGACTACTCTGGATATGGCCCATATCCCATTTTCCCTGGATTTTTGCAGCAATCCCTGGATCCCTGGATCACACTACCAATCCAGGGAAACCCTGGATGGTTGGTAACACTGTGTAACCCATCTTCTGGCAAGCCTGACTATGTGGCATAGCCAACCCTTTACCTTGTATTGTTGGGGACGGGGAAGGAAATATGGTAAGGGTCGTTTTACGCAATGTTTCTCCCGCCTCCAAGAAGGTAAAGAGTTGCCAATGCCAGACTGACAGATCCAGCCAACCCTTTACCTTGTATTGTTGGGGACGGGGAAGGAAATATGGTAAGGGTCGTTTATGCAATGTTTCAATTGGTGCAGGAAAACCTAAACTTTCCTTCTCCCGCCTCCAAGAAGGTAAAGAGTTGCCAATGCCAGACTGACAGATCCAGTGGTATAAACAATAATTTTGAAAGCACTTGAATATCTCTCGTAAACTTAGCTATAAGTTACAACTATTCTACTATTTTGCCAGAAAGGATTCTTGAACAAGCTATTCTTGGATGATCAATACTAGATTTTTAAGAGATCTGCATTAACCATGAATATATATACAGTGCATCCAGCTTAAAGAACAAACAATTGATTTTTTTTTATATTTAAGCTAGAATACTTTACCATGCCTGTGACATATCTCTTCTTTCTAGATTCTACACCAGTTTCCAGAGTACAACAAGAATTGGCCCAACAGAAGTCATAGAATCAGTCACCTTACATAGACTTTAATACATTAGCGCCATTTTATTTTGACGTCACCAAATCGCTGTCATTTGTCACAAATCGTCAGTTATAAAACTTGCGCGTTATGCCCGACTCCCCCCCCAAACGCGCGCGAACCGATTGGGTATTCCCCCACTTCATTAATAGCTTGTCTTTATTAATAATAATTAACACAACAGTTCAGTATGGCTTCTGGAAGTAGATCTACGGAAGAAAATGCTTTCAAAAGGAAAACAGGAGAGCTTGAGTTGCTGACTGACATCAGCAATATTCCACTAAATGCAACCAGTAAAAGGGCATGCACAGCAAAGACAGGAGAAAAGATTGAGAATATCCTGAAGGTGAAGGCCATCCAGGGAAGGCATGCATCAGCTCCACCACCAGAGTGTCCACCATCTCGACCTAGTAGGATGAAGTCCAAGTGTACAACTTACAATGAACAAATGACATTATACCATATAATTAAACATAGTCCACACATAATTACAGAAGGCATGCATACACTACAAACACGCACAGAAAGACACACGAGTTTTGTTACTCAAAAGGCTGTGGCACTTCAGATGTTTGGTGCCTGCATTTCTACTGGAATGGGGATTCTGGAAGCTTGCAAACTAGCAGGTCTTGCAACCGGCTTCAGTGATCAGAGCATTCGCAAATGGGCCCAGGAGATCTATGCGGATTTCTTTGGGATCCTGTCATCCTTGGAGGACTTGACAGACGAGAGGCTGGATGATGAGCTGGAGTCTGGAAGAGGAAAGCATCCCAAATGGAAGTCAGTCACTGTGTCATAGGGTAGCACTGTTTCGTCACTGTCATGGTGTAGTACTGTTTCGTCACTGTCTCGTCACTGTCATATGGGAGATGGGTGTCATCACTGTCAGGTTGAGGGGATTCGTTATATATAATTGTGGTGTCAGAGTCACATGGTGAGGGTGTTAATGTTGGCAGTGTTGGATTACGTAACTGTTGTTTTATTGTTAGTCATTCCAGAGAGGTATTACCAAGAGCATCCCTGATTTCGGGTAATCGCTGCACATCACCTTTAACCGACACCTCCAAAGTGCAGATGATGTACCGGAAATTTCTATTTCCAGGAAGCCTGGAAAATGGCGCAGATGTCACCTTCCTACAACAACGAGGGATGATTTTTTTTATGGAACAAGCCTTCTTGCTTCTAAAAAACTATTGAAAATTATTTAAATTATTAATTATTATTGTATACAGTAGTCATGTCTTGAATTAATCTTTAAAATTAAATTAAACTTTGACCTAACAATCCTAAGAGCTGAACACAATCGAAAAATACACAAAACACAATCAAACTCACCCATCAGCGAAAAAAAACGGCTTGCAACAAGAGCGCTAGGTGAGCTGAAACCTTCATTGGTTGCGAGGTGCCCTAAGGTGCAGGTGGACTGCACTTCAAACAAATGCTATTCGCATCTCTTGCGTTATGCCGCTCCAGCTCACAGCGGAATCTCCACCCCGATCTCACGTTGGGCAAGGGTATTTCATAAAATTTAATACCCCTTTCCCGGGCACTAAACGTAACTAGCTCAGAAGCCATACTCAATACAGTAAGTAGTCTCTTCTACAACTGCTGTGATCGAGATTTCCATTGAGCATGCGCACATTCATGACGTCACGTTTACGTATGAGAACCGGAATAATCAGCCGCGATACGTCACTACTTTGAGGGTGCCATCCCATTTCTGAATATTTTTATCAAAAAACAGCTCTAATTTGCTCAATTTTGTTTACATAGCTTTGGTATTTAGCAACCATAAACTTAAGCCATTTATCTATGATTTGGTGTAATAAGAATACTCCAGTTCAAAAAATGTAGAAATCCCAGCTTAAACACTTTTATTTAATAAAATAGAAATATTGGCCTATACAAATATAATTAATGCACCGAATTTTGTTCAAATGAAAATTCATCTAGTATATTTCCAACTTGCAAAGTGTAACAACTCCAACTATTATAATTTAAATTTCCCAGCTTAAACACATTTATACTCACAATTTGACTCTTGCACTTCAACCTAGTATAACCTCAACATTAACCACGATACCACAATTATAAAACATGTCATGTGTCAATATAGCATTGATGTATAAGTATACAAAAAATAATATCTGTAGCTCCCATATTTCTCCACCTGTAAAGAAAAGACTAAGACAATAAAATATGCCATTTATTTGTTCTCTAAGCTGGATGCACTGTATATATATACAACTTGTCTTGTGCTAGACAGTACCCTCCATCAGGTAGTATATATTCATTTGATGGTTGGTGCTATACAGCACTTGAATCATCAGGAAAACAAAATAAAATGTGTGTGATAATGTAGCTTATGTTTTAGATTGTTCAAATTTCATGTGTTCTAATTCCCTTTGTAGTTCTTCAACTTTTTGTTCTGCCACCTGCTGTTTACTTTCGGCTAACTCTTGCTTACTTTCAGCTAACTGTTGCTTACTTTCAGCAAGTTCTTTTTCTTTTTCTGCAATCAGTTTATCCTTAACTGCAATTACTTCATTATTCATTAATTCTTGTTCTCGGAGCTTACTTTGTAGTTGTATTTCTATCTTTTCAAACTCATTATTTTTCTATGTTAGTTCTGCGGTTTCTTTCAATTTAGCACATTGCAACTGAGTTAGTTCTTTCTCAATATTCTGACGGGCTAATACTTCTTTTTCATTCCTTTCCTTTAGTTCTGCAAGTTGAAATTTTAATTGTTCCTCTCTCTCAGTAAATGTTTGAGTGGCAGCTAATACTTTACTTTCTGCAGTCACTTGCTTTTTTTCTGCTTCTGCAAATTTCTTTTGTAATTCTGCATGTTCGTGTTCAAGTTCCGACCGCTTTATATTAAGATTGTGAATAATTTTATCCTTAACTGCTTGATCCTTCTCAAGAATGTGGACTTTCTGTTCTAGTAAGGCCATTTTCTCTCGTACATCATTCAGTTCACGCTCTTTCAAATCATGTTTGGTTATCCAGCAGTCTATTTCAGCTTCCTGCTTGCTTAGAATTTTCTTGTGGTTAGCCTTTTCATTTTGATACTGATAAAAATGTTCAGAGTGGGCCATTGTATTTGAATTAACACTAACTACCTTTTTTGAAGGTTGCTTATCGGCAGTGGCAGATTGCTCAATTGATTTAGGAAGATTACTGCTACCTTCCTCATTGGAATTCACTGATGGTGGACTAAATTCAATTGGTGAATCCAAATGATACTCACAAGCATCTTCATATTCACTGCTTTCAGACAAATCTATGGCTTCACTGTTGTGCTGTTCCCCACCAAGAGAAGGTAAGGATAGATCACCATCTACATAAGCAGAGTCTTCAGAGCAATTAGTTTCACAGCTTTTGGACTTGGACACTGAGGAGGCACTGTCTCCTGGAGAATTCTGGTTAGTACTAGATACATTGTTAGTAGCTTGCTCAGTATCATAATTGGGGTTGATCACAGATTGCGATTGAAATGTTTCAGACATATTTTGGACAACAGAACCACTCCCTATTTCCACCAGTGAAGTAGTGAAAATTTTGTAGCTGGCTGCATCAAACTCAATAGTAGATTGAACAGCTGATACTACACTAGATGATCTTTCATTTTCTGAGAGTAAAGAATTGTTGGCTTTGTCTCTAACAGAACTTGGGACAAGAGACTTACTGTAGAATTCAGCTGCTGCAGCCACAATATTGTGCTGCAAGTGACTTGTCAATTCTCTATAGTGCAATCGAAGGGTTGCATACTCAACAGTAGTTTTTCCTTTCTTCTTTCTCTCCAAGACTGCCATTTTCTTCTTCTCTTTGTAGCTTCCAAACTCCAATTAAGTCACCCCTTATAATGAGGTCACCCACTTACTTATGGCTAACCATAATGTGGCCACACATTAATGAATATAGTTTAGGTGTTTACCTGTCGACCCTTGAAACCTGCCATGAATATTTTTGTATTTTGTATTTACATTGTTTCCTATAGATCTAGCACACAATAACAGCCACCCAGTGATATACTTCCTCAATTATTATTAGCTTTTTCAGATTTCTTCATCCTCTTTCTTCATAAAATGTATTTGTAAATTGGCTGCAATAGCTGAAGCCATAGTTTGTACAGTCTGAATGTCTCGGGCCCAAGTGAAAATTTAAATTTAGAAATGAATTGTGAATACTTAATAACCATATACTATAGACATACAACATGTAAAGATGTTTTCTTTGAAGCCAACTATTTTTATGACAGCCGCTTCAGATTTTTTCAATATTCTGGGGCTGCCTAAATGTGCCACTTGGCAACCAAGCAGAATATATTCTTCTGGGACTATTTGGGACTACAAATCTGCATAAAAAATCTGAACAGTATCAAATTAATAGCTTCATAATGACATTTTAACTGATCAAAGAGCAGTAATTCAAATAATATTTGAGATGAAATTTTAGATTTGTCTATTTAAAACAAAATACTTAATTTAAAATTTCATTCTCAGCCTTCTTTTCCTCATTAGATTACTCTTTCTCTTTCACAGGCTTCTTTTGAAACAATACAGAATTAAAAAAATGTTTGACTGTCACAGGGAATCAAACCCAGCGTGCCAATATCCTCTTATAAATAAAGAATTGAAGTATTTGGTTGCCAGTGGGTTGTCATGTTTTGTGGCAGAGTTCTTTTGTGTTAAGCAAGTTGTCCTGGGTTCAGTTCCCAGTGACAGCTGAACATTTTTAACCTCTATATTGTTTAAAATGAAGCCTGTGAAAAAGAGAGAATACATTTATATATCTATAATGCTCACTATTTCACCACTGACACTCCCAGATCTAAATTCAGCTAAAAACAATTTGGTCCGTATGGTAATCTGAACTAACCCCCCACTCCCTCCCTGCTATTGATAAAAATAACATCCTGTATTTGGGCTCCCACATTTTGAACTTGCTCTGAAGTGAGCTAAGCATTAAATTATTGATAACTTGTACTATTCATGCTTTATTTTCCTTTAGTAATCATAAATATAGTCAAGTGTTAGTTGAATTCATAATGTATAGTTACAACGATATCACAGCACATGAAATATAATTTTTAACATATAAAATAATCAGAACCAGAGTCCGAAATCCTGTCCAATTCAATTATTCTTTACTGCCTCTTCTGAATACTGCAAAGACTGTCATTAGGGAAGCCCATGGCTTGTGGAGTAGGATACAAGCCAGGTTCAAGAGTGAGGGATTGTCCTCCAAAGTGAGGCTTTGTGTAGAGTGTGTATCGACCTCCACTGATAATGATAGAGGATGCTCCGCCTACATCAATCTCAGTAGCAGAGCTAGAGATGTGTTGTTCCCTGCCACAGTAGTCAACGTGCTGGTAGACTGTAACTCCTTCACTACCAAAGCTCTGCACTTTTCGAATGCTACCTGGAGCAAACTTTATATTCACGGCTCCTGACACTCCCTGTGTCAGCATCTGCATCTTATCACTTCCCCCGGCACTTGGGCTGTAGTCAGTAGGGCGATAAGCAATCCACTGTCCCTTGTCCACCACAGCAGAAAGGAAGGTACCAGTTGCCTTCAGGTCTCTGTCGTTTTCCATCAGGATATTTTTCAATCCAGAGCCATCTTTCCCAGAGTAGAGGACAACTTTGGCTGCCATTTTGTATGTCTTTGAAACGTAATGTTGATTAAACCTGAAGACAGTTGAAGAGTGACGCTGATGCTGTAAATGTTGATTGGTGCCTCTTTATATAGCCTCAGCTATAACCAAAAAATAACAACATCACTGAGCATGCTCAATAATGACTTGAAGAAATATGAAATTAGCCACAAGTAGGGCTATAAATTCTAAAATCAAATTCAAAATAGATATTGAAGTCCCGTATAAATGCTACAATCAAGTTCACATCTTACGCACACACACGTTTTATGATAAATGATGCTGGTTCACTAGCTATATGTCAATTTTAATTTGATTCAACTAGTGATGTTTACTTGGAAGTCTTTTGTATTGCTTGAATTGTTTATTCATAAAAACATAAAGTGAATAAGAGTGAAATCTAAGATGTTCAATTGTACACTAGCTGTCTGGAACCAGCAATAAAATGATATGTACGAGACTCTTGAAACTTTTCAATTACAGATAACCACTTCTCATATAATGTGGTGTAGATAATTAAACAAAAACATGATTATCTAATTCCTAAATTTTGCCAGTAAACAAAAAAAAAATATCAGAAACGTGAAGTATTTTAATAACTAGCTATTTAGTATTAAGAATTGATTTGTATATTTGCCTTCTCCTAAGTTTATGAACTGATTAATGGCTGGGTACCAAAAGTGTACCCTCAACTACATAATTTGGAATAAGTGCGAACAGAAAACTGAGCTGAAACACGTGACATGAATTGAATTTATTGGGCTTATAATATAATAAATTTTTTTATGCTGAATTTATATTTTGAATCAACATGCAACCTGCAGGTGGCCTATGGCTACATAACCAACGGTGCTTGTCCTGGTTAGACAAACATACCAACAAAATAGTAGAGTCAGCATGTTAAGGTTACGGGACATAAAGTCAGATACCAAAAATTGTAGATTAAACACAATATTTCTTGTAGTTATCCTCCTAACATTGAACCGGTGAACATGGTCTCTTACTGCATCAAGTAAAGCCTTGAATAATTCAAGCTTGTGAACTCAGCACTTTATTGACCAGTAATGGATAACAAGGAACATCAGTATACATGTAAGGTTGATGTTTATGGTAAAAATACCAACATAAAGTGGTATTTCATGTCAGGAGAGGATTCACAAAGTGGCTGAGATGGCCATGCCCCCTGCCAACCTCTCAACTAAGTTCATTGAAAAATTGTAAGGACAAAAGTACAAAATAATACAGGCAATACCATTTACTAGACCTCTTCATGCGTAATTTAATACTCAATTCATGTACAATTATTAATGTTATAATAACTTTTGTAACTTTTACCTAGTTAATTTGGGTCACTCAGTTTCTAGCGCTGAATTCACCCTTGCATGTATAAAAACAACTTCTGGTGACATTTTTATATTCTTATCCATAACTTTGACTAAATTGTGTGTGCATTGTGTGTATAAGTATTGTTCAACATATATTGCAAATACATCAGAATTATAAACTATGGTTAACTATAGTATTAGTGATACTCATATGAATTAAAAAGATTTTCCACGTAAACTATTGTGAGATCAGTAATGAGTATATAAACAGATGATAATCTTTCTTTTTTCACACATAGTATAGTATTTGGCTAAACCTCATTTTGTTGAAGTGATTCCTTAAATATATTTACTAAGTGGAGCTATACATGATATATCACATGCTGCTCTCTAAGACACCCCAGCTCAAGCCCTGATTGTGGTTGTATGTGGAGTTGGCTACAGATTTTCTAACTCCATACAAGACTTCCAAAATGCTCAAGATGTAATGGTATATTGAGCTGGTGTCTTGGTGTCTACCTTGTTTATTTTGCATTGGCAGTGTTATGACAAAATGAAAAACTAGCAAGAGATTAGCCATGGCTACTTTCTGTCTTGCATATATATATTTATTCCACCCTAGGTATGTTATTTCACTTGTTATTTCACAGCTGCTCTGCTGTACAAGCTCATTACCCTAGTAGTTATTTCATGCTGTAACTGCTGTACTGAGCAAGCTCATTACCCTAGTAGTTATAGCAACTGGCCAAGTTCTCTACTGTTCCAGGTTTTTATATGGCTATACCTTACCCTAGTGTCAACAGAGTTCGAACAGCTGCTAAAATATCAGCTGGGTGTGTGGGTACCCCTATAACCAACTTTACACCTGTGAGTTACTATTCCTAGCTAGCTACTGCAATTTAATTCTCAGGCTTTATAAATTAGCCTTCTCATGAAATATTTCACCATATCACACTCTGACTCATGTAAAATATTTACTATAATTATATATATATTATAATTATGCAGATTCACCGATTATTATGCATATAGCTAGCTTCTTTCATGAAATGAGAAATGTACGTATGAATCTAAACATTTGAAATCCAAACTGTTGCTATTGACTAAAAATCATTTTTCTTTTTTCTATTTTGTGACAAAACTGCAATTTCACTTTGATTGTTATCACAATAATTATTTAATAACCTGACAAATCGAGCTCTTCATTAGGTAAGTGAAAATTTATCTTCACTGTAGGAGTTAAAGACCTAGTTAGGTGGAGGTCCTTTGTAGATGTATTCAATCAGTGGAACAGCAGTGCTGAATTTAAATGTATTTTGTTGTTGCACCCATAAATTTACTTTTTTTTAATGAAAGCAATGACCTAATGTGAAGGGCCAGCTAGTAATGATGTGGCATTTCATTACATATTGTACTGCTTAGATAATAGCAAATTTTTCTCGTTTTAACAGCCAACATTGTTAATTACAACTGATTGTTGCACTTTCAACAATCCTCCCCTGGTTCAATGTCAAGCTCCCTACAAGTACCACTGATGACATTGAAGTAAGAATCTGCACTAACAAACCTGCTTATGATGAAATGATTTATATACAGAAAATTCAACTTCTTGTGCTGTAGAATGCAGACAAACTAGTTCTAATTTGTCTTGTTACTTCGTTGAGTTGTGAGACATTTGATTTTGATTTTGCATAGGAATATCTTGCCTTTTCACGGAACAATTTGTGTAATCAACAATAAATATATGTGTACCTTCATTCTTATTATATTATATCGTTCAATATAAGGTGTCTTAAAAAGTCTATTCCATAAATATATTACATATATATTATCCATTTGATACAGGAGAATATCACGAGTCTGTTGGCTTAGTATTTACGCGAGTGCCGCAGGCACGAGCGTAAATACCACCAATCAGACGAGTGATATTCTCAAGTATCCAATGGATAATAAATTTATTAGGTACTGCTCATGCGCGAATACCTTGGTAACAAGAAATTTACCTAGGGGGACGTAATAACCCAACGTAATAACTATGAACACAGGTGATATGGAAAAATATTGCCCTAAGCCACATCCTGTTTACTTTAATGCATTTTCTATGTGGCAACAATTATCAGGCTCTCAGTACCTAATAAATATATATCATTCATTTGATACAGGAGAATATCACGAGTCTGTTGTGGCTTAGTATTTACGCGAGTGCCGCAGGGCACGAGCCTAAATACCGCCAATCAGACGAGTGATATTCTCGGGTATCCAATGGATAATAAATTTATTAGGTACTGCTCATGGCAATACCTTGGTAACAAAAAATTTACCTAGGGGGACGTAATAACCCAACGTAATAACTATGAACACAGGTGATATGGAAAAATATTGCCCTAAGCCACATCCTGTTTAGTTTAATGCATTTTCTATGTGGCAACAGTTATCAGGCTGAGAGCCTGATAACTGTTGCCACATAGAAAATGCATTAGATGGTATGATCCAATCTAGGGTTGTGCTGATGAAAATTAGTAATTCCACCATTCCGTGATTTGCACTTTAGTGTAACTATATTATTATTATGGAACTCATATACTTTTACCTCTGAGGTGAGGTTTTTGTCAGAATATATTGTACACACACAAAGATGATTTAGTGTGAGATACTTTAGCTACTGAGAAGATGAAGTATTCACGTATTGCATATTGAACATCAAAAGGTGTGCCATATTGATGCCACATGGAATTTAGTCCTTTTTGAGTTGTGTACATACATTAATTTATCTAAGCTACTTAGTACACCATAGACTTATTCACTGCAACCTCCAAGCTGAGAAAAATGTTCACAATTTGATAAATAATTGTTACATTTGGCAAAAATATTTGTGAGTTGAATCATAATATTGATTTATAGCATGTCAGCTATAGCTACTAGCTAGTATTAATAATTTATTTTATGTCTAGGCATAATAGTAATATCTCTAGCATTAATTTTGGCTAAAGTTACTTGTGATGTAAATATCACATAAAAGTATATTTAACCTAACTACTGCCAGACTAATTAACTGAACAGTATATTGAACTTGAGTATGAATTTCACCAGTTATTTTGGAACTAGCTGATTTAATTTATAAGCAATCTATATATTTGATTTTTTGATGTTGCAAAGTAAGCCATCATAATAAAACTTGAGCAGATATATGACATCTGTATTATTTAAGTTTATTTCAAAATTAAATGCTGGCTAATTATGTTGTATCATTAAAATTAACAAATGTTTTGTTGTAGTTGTTTTGTCATTAGGCACTTGCAATAAACTGTGTATGATGGATAAAAAAAATTAATGGTTTCATGTCTGATAAGTAAAATACATCATAGATACGTGCAACAGAGACTACTACCTGATATACTTCACCATTATGGCTAAATTTGCTTGAGCAAGGAGTTTCAAATATAGCAGGGAATAGATTATAGTAATAACTTACTAGTATGCTTTAACACTTCCTTTATTTACATGAATATTCTTTGTATTAAAAATATCTATCAAAAAAGATTTGTCAAGTTGTGGGGGCGTCCCTGCATGAGCAAGCCCTCCTGCTTTCAAACACATAGGGCTTACTTGGGTTGGTCTTATGAGGAGTGAAGAAAAGAGGAGTGGAAGTCATGACATTTTTAAACTAACAGTTGTAGAAAGAATTCTTTACAATGTAATACTACAAAGAATTTACAATTAGTGACGACTTTTCCCGTAGTATACAATAATTTCATATTATTTTAATATTATAGACTGAAGAAGGCTCCATGGAGCAGAAACTTCTTGATTAAATTAAAACCAGAAATCTCTAAATACTGCTTAAAAATTTGTTACTAATTGTAAATTCTATATAGTTGAACTGTTGTTTAATGCTGCATTTGCCACCTACCTGGATTGGAATGCATGTGTCTTTGTGGGTAGTATAACAAGATGCAATCAGCTTATACCAGCACATTTGTTCAACTATTTGATTATTTTGTCAACTGTACAGACTCTAATTAAGAATTTTTCAACTCTGTAAGCAATCTTTAAATTGTAGTTGGCAGCCATGTTGTAGCTAGGATTTAGTTCCATTATAGTTTGAGGTATGGTTCTGTGATGGTTGAGGTATATGGTTCTGTGATGGTGTGAGGTATGGTTCTGTGATGGTGTGAGGTATGGTTCTGTGATGGTGTGAGGTATGGTTCTGTGACAGTGTGAGGTATGGTTCTGTGATGGTGTGAGATATGGTTCTGTGATGGTGGAGGTGTGGTTCTGTGACAGTGTGAGGTATGGTTCTGTGATGGTGTGAGATATGGTTCTGTGATGGTGGAGGTGTGGTTCTGTGATGGTGTGAGGTATGGTTCTGTGATGGTGTGAGGTATGGTTCTTTGACAAAATGAAATATATTTCAGTTACAGTATGAATATATGGAGGAGGTGGTAAAACTTATATAATAACACATTTCATGTATTTGAAGCAAAATGAAAAAGATCTCAATTAGCTTACGCAATGTACGATTTATTTTGATGACCCGATATCAAGGAATTTTCATACTTAAATATCCGTATTTTAAGAGTGCAAATTATTTTGATGAGTTTAATAGAATGGTAATAGAACATTTTTCGTGTTTAATAATACACTCATGCTTTGAAATCTAATAGCTATATGTATTATTCACTGTGGCCATTAGCTAAACAATCCTGAGTATCTTTCAATTTTCTAGTTGGTCATTTCTGACATGTGCTTCAGTCAAATAATGCTGAGTGCATATTATATTCTAGTTTCCTCTTTCACATTATGCAGGTCCAGAGACTCAAATCAATAATCATTTGTCAATCACAGTAAGTTGCTATTGTTTGTGACAAGTGCTGACACTTCCGTATATATATTGCTTCATGAAAAACAATCATTCATGCACACACTGGCTAAAATAAATAATTGACATTTTATAAATTTCTAAAACTAACAAGAAATTTCATGAAAACTAAATAGATCATAACTATAGATGTGTGGGATTTCTAATTGACTGTATACAGTTGCAGTTAAATAGGGCTGATGTTTGCACTCAAGAATACTGAAGTTTGCTCTAATTAGTTCTCATTTTGTGTTGATTTAAGTCCTGAGTAAGCTGTGATCATAAAATATGATAGACAAAGTCTTATTGCAACCTGGTCAAGTGACTCACCCTGGTTCTATTATAGCTACCTGGATTCATATGGAATTTTCACAAAAAATTAACGATGCTGTAATTTAAGATAATAGAGTGTTTTCACCCGACGTTTGGGGTCACATGATACGACCCCCTGGTGTACCTGATTGGTACGGTGAGTGATGGTGCTCTGCATTGTTGTGGGCTGTTCTAAGCGCACCTTTTATAGGATTCCGAAAGTGGTGACTGGCAAAGGTGAATCAATACACAATTGACAACAGACGTCATGCAGGCTATTTGTCAGCCATCCAAAGATTGGACCTCACCCAGAAAATTATCTGTAATGATAGAATTTGTTCGAGGCATTTTATCTCAGGTATAAGCCAGCAGCATTGGAAGAAGAAAATAACCCTGACTGGCTTCCAACTCTCCATTTCGGTCACAGTAAGGCAATAACTGCCAAAAAAGCAGAAGCTGCCAAAGGTAGATTTGAAAGGGTCAAGTTGAGAGAAGCTAAAAAAGACTGTGTTAGCCAGAGCAATGAAATATGTTCTGCAAGTACAGAGATGGATGCTAATGTAGCTGGTACAGGTTGTAATAATACCAGCATCATTTCCTAACTATAAATTATTCAAAGCTGTTTTTGATCTGGTAGTTGTACCGTTGATGATTCCTACTAAATTGTCTCCATTTCAAGAATTAATGCTCACCATTAAGACTGAGGTTGAACAGTCCTTACAAAGATTTAGCATAATAGATTTGGCATATCTGTAACAACGGTATCACGCATCTTTTCTAAATGGCTTATTTTGATGGATGCAGTGCTACAACATTTAATTATATGGCCTACACGTGAGAGCTTATGGAAAACCATGCCACAGTGCTTTATAGACTCTTTTGGTAAATATGTTACAGTCATAGTAGATTGCTTTGAAGTTTTTATAGAATGTCCTTCAAATCTTCTAGCTCGAGCAATTACTTGGTCCTCCTACAAGCACCACAATACCATTAAGATTCTGCTTGGTATAACACCACAAGGTACCGTGTCATTTGTGTCAGAAGCCTGGGGAGGCAGTGTTAGTGACAAACTGCTCACAGAGTCATGTGGAATTCTCAAACACTTACTACCTGGTGACGTAGTTCTTGCTGATCGATATTTTAACATATCTGATGATGTTGCAATGATGAAAGCCAAACTTCACCTACCGGCATTTACAAAAGGAAAAAACAACTTAACGCTATGGATGAAAATACTCGCAGTATTGCCAATGTACGCATTCATGTGGAGCGAGTCATTGGTGTTGTGCATCAGAAATATCGCCTACTAAAGAGGAAAAACACCTTAAATTAACAAAATAGTTCGTGTGTGTTGTGCTCTCTGCAACGTTTGTGACTCAGTGGTTCCATTTGATTAATTCTCTAATTAAGAGAACTAAATATTATTTGTGTAACATTTACACAGCAGTTTTGATTGCTTCATTTTGCTACCATTTTTAACTTTTATTTCACACAATTTGTGTATGAACAAAGTAATTCAAAATTAAGTTAACATGATTTTTAAAACAATTCAATATGTATGAATAGTTAGCTATGTATCAGTTCATTACTGTTAATCCTGTCTTGACCTTTTCCTTTTCAATTTGAACTCCGGCAACGTACGGCATGTTGGACAGTACCACTTCCCTTTCGGAACAGACTTAATTTTTAAATAACTCGTGTGGAACCACTCAATTGTACAAGTTTGATTGTCACATGCTATCATCTGCAGACCATCTTCTGGTCGCTTGCAGTAGCAGTACAGAGCAGTTGAATTGAGAGCTAGAGCTAGACTGGCGTAGCTAGACCCCTTTACTTTCTCCACGAAGTGTTTAGGTAAAGGATACAGCTGCGCCAGACAACTAATGAGATTCATTCGCCAGTGACTGACGAGATTTCTTTAATGTGGGTGGTGGGTGGAGACTTGTCTGTTAATGATCCTCCACCCCGTTGTTTATGTTATAGTCGTACCGGTGTCACGGAAATATGGGGACCCCCCCAAAAACGGGGACCCCGTCCCCATATTTACGGGAAATATGGGGATCCCTTTGTAAATATAGGGACCCCTCGTGCCGCGCGGGTCCTTCCTTCTTTTCTCTGTGGCTAAATTTTGAAATGGCTCAAGAAGGAAGATTTTTGTATAAAGACATATACAACTACATTGAGGAAGGTATATATCCAGAGAATAAAACAAGACAAGCTTGCTCTACGAAAGAGAGCAAAGTATTTCCAAATTGTTGAAGGGTCTTTGCATTATGTTGGTGGTAAAGGTTAGAATGATGTACTTTATGCTAAGCTATAAATCATTAAAATTTGATTTTTAAGGTGGCTCTCTTAGACTAGTTGTTGATGATGTGGATAAGCGCAAGAGAATTCTAGCTTCAGTTCATGACAGCAGTCATCTGGGGGTTCATAGAACTAATCATATGGTGTCGGCTAAATATTATTGGCCAGGTTTGTTTCAAGATGTTGCTGAATATGTAAGTTTAAGAGCAAGTTATTTTCTTATTCACACCTAACTTTCATTAACAGGTTCAATCATGTATAAAATGCCAACAACACAACAAGAAGTTGGTGAAACAAACAGGTTGCCTGCACCCAATTCCAGTGAAGTCAAAATTGTGGTGTCAAGTAGGAATGGATTTAATAGGGCCATTGCCCATAACTTCTCGAGGCAACAAATATATAGCAACATTAACTGATTATTTTTCAAAGTGGCCAGAAGCAGCTGCTCTACCTAATAAATCTGCAGAACAGGTTGCTTACTTTGTATACAGTGTGAGTCACAATATTAATTTTTTCACTATATAATTTATGAAGTATAATGAAGCGAGTGGGGAATCGGAGGCCGAAAATGACCCACTCGCTGGGCACCTTGCCTAAGACTTGCTCTTTAAGTTACTCTTTAAGTTAAATTGTTATGTGATTATAAGTTATCCCTCTTCAATATACCTGGTTCCTATCCCTATTTCAGGTTCTTCCTCCCTGATATTAATTATTGTACTTGTTTTTGATTTACCTCTTTGTTCCTTATCTTTTTAATAGAATCATAACGGGGCAATTCCCTCAACTATACACAATCTATCAACACCTATCAATTTTAATTTTCACACTTTGGACTCTTTCATCTATATTTCCTGTACTGTAATGTGTGTATATATTCACTACCTCCTCTACTGTCATTCACATCACTTGCACTGGAAGGCCCACAAGGCCAAGAATTTATGCTATTGAAATTGATATATCTCTGATAAAGTCTATACACATGAGGTCTTCTGCCTTGCATAGCTTGGCAATCTTTAAACAAGAAAATTTCAAATATTATATGGCCATTACTGAAACAGACTTTGATAAGTTGTTTTTGTGTTTTATATTGGACTATTTATTTGAAAGGAAATGAATCGAGGAAAGTCAGAAGTGCTACATTAATGCAGCTTGCATGAGAGACACCGCCCGAGATAACATGCTATATATCTAATTGCATCAAGAGTGAATGTGAAACGTTTATTAAGTATTGTGTAGTCAAGGCAAATTGTAAATTCTATTATTTATGATCTTAACTAATTATTTTGGTACATAATAGTGCATTTGTAGATTTGGCTGTCCTGAAGTCGTAATCACTGATCAGGGAAGGGAATTTGTTAATGAGCTCTCATCTGCTCTCTATAATATGACAAATACTAATCATCGTGTTACAAGTGCATACCACCCACAAGTAAGTTATAATAGTTTATGAAAATTACATTAGTGTGCTTGAATGGTGTAGACCAATGGACTCACTGAAAGATTCAACCAAACACTTACAAGATCTTTGGCTAAACTCATTAATGAAGACCAAAATGATTGGGATCTGAAAATAAACACAGTTCTTATGGGATATCGAGCATCTTTTCAAAGTTCTACTGGATATTCACCGTATTATTTATTATTTCAAAAAGAAATGAGGCTTCCAATTGATTCTGAGATTTCCCCTCCCATTCATACATCAGGAAAAAATTGTGATGAATTGGTCAATGAGTTACTAGTATATCGTGAATCTGTTTTTAAAAAAGCAACAGAAAAAATCAAAGATTCCCAAATTCAACAGAAGGAGACATATGACAGGAAGCATGTTACTGAAGAGCTTTCAGTAGGTACTAGTGTTTTACTTGAAAATTCGGCCCAAAAGGGAAGGAAAGGTGGAAAATTACAAGAATTATTTCGTGGCAACTATATACTATATCAGAAAATTTAGGAAAAGGATTATACAGATTAAAAAATGATGATGGAAAAATTCTTAAAAATAAGATCAATATTAAGAGACTGAAAGTCTGCCGAAAGCGTGGGGAAATCGATTGTTCTAGAAATGAAACAGACACAAAGAAAGCTAAGGTAATTGTACAACTATACCTCGAAAATTGTAATTTTTACAACCTTGTTTACTGCATTTGCGCTGATATGTAGTGCTAATACATTTTTTAATTTACATACTATAGTTCGATAATATCCAACAACTCTCTCAGCATGAACAGGATGATGTAGAAAATGATGCTTGTCAGGATGGAAGTTCAATAAATTCTATACAGGACACAGAGCTAACTAAGCAGAGTCAGTTAGAAAAAGCTGTTACTGAAATAAAGAATTATGACTCAGATCACTTTATCTCCAAACTATCCTCCTTGAATCTTTCATTGGATGAATTTGTGAATGGAAAGGTTAGCAAAGAAAAATGTCATGGCAAATTCAGTTTTCCTCATAGTATTTAAAATGTAATAGGTGAATGGCTGCATAAGCTTGATGGAGTTTTCTAAACTTGGATGTGGTAAAAGAAGTGAGTGAGAACCATTTAATTTAAAAGTAATTAATTGAACTTTCTGATATAATAATATAGAGAAGATGCAGAATCTGACGAATAATATCAGTTGTATATCTAGTGCACAATTTAGTGACATCTTAGAGTTTTTGTACTCTAAATACATTCATAAGGATCATACACTTGAGGTATGCATAATATTATTATGATGAAAATTTTACAATCGTTTACATATTGAATAATTTAATTTCAGCCTGTCTCCTATGTTCTGGATGTTATGCTACCTAACGTTTTGCTTCTTGTTATCTGTAGCTCATTTGATCTCACTCAAGAACAGGTAACTACAAGATAACATACGACATGAACTAAAGAAAATAGAGTGAGACCTGTAGCCAGACCATTTGAAATGAGGTGCATGGCCAAGTGTCCAACTTAGCTTTGTAAATTATAAATAGTTTTTTTTTTATGTCCTTGGATATTGATTATGAGTAATAATGCAGCCATTCATCTCAGATTGGGGTGAGATGTTGGATGGTCATAAAAATTGGTAAAAATAGATGAGTATTGTTTTAAAGCATGTGACCTTAGTCAATACATAGTAAACTTATTCAGCAAATAAACCTAGTTGACAAAATAGCTTGAACAATTCAAGCTTTATAATCCACTTGTTTGTTGTAACAAATATTTTTAAGTGCAATGTTAGGCTTTAGTTATATTATTCCACCTAATCATCATTTATATTTGTATTTCATGTTTATTGTTTGTATGCTATTCTTTGTATTGACAGGCCCAGACTGTCATGTTTATGCCACCAATAAAAGAAACTGAACAAAATGATACTTCTACTAGAAAAGGTAATGCATATATTATTTCTATACACATTACATATACATATATCTATATGAATATACTATGCAAATATTTACGTATGTATGTATATATATGTGTATATGTAAATACATATGCTTGCATACATGCAAATGTTTACGTATGTATGTATGTATGTATGTATGTATTTATGTATGTATGTATGTATGTATGTATGTATATATATGTGTATATGTAAATACATATGCATGCATACATGCATGTATATATATACCTATTATTGGGAATAAAAAAAAAAGTCACATCATCTGATCTAAACATTAAAACTCATGCCCGCAGCACTGATGCCAATATTTCTGACTGAATTTTGATAATTTATAATATTTTAAAGTGTACTATATATATATGGATGATGTGTGTATAGACGTATTCATGAATATTTCTCTTGCAATATCTATGATTCATAACTATATGATAAATAGATTCTTTGAATTGGATTATGTATTAAAATCTCAAGAAAAAGCATCAAACTGGTACGGTAATTTCATAATAAAAAATGTAAAATAACATTCCCTTATTTGCTGCAGCCCTAACCATTAACTTCTCCAGAGAAGTATGGCGAACAACAACTATATTGGAGAAAAGAATATGGCTTATTCACATCTGATCTCCAAGCTCTACTGAGAGGTGATTGGTTGTCGGATGCTTTAATCAATTGTGCTCAAGTGTTGCTCCAGCAATCCTACCCAACAGTTTGTGGATTACAAATGACAACTCTTGGACTCACAGATTCTTTTAAGTCGGAAAGGGGGAAATTTGTGCAAATCTTGCACACTAGGCAAAGCCATTGGATTACTATCTCAAATATTGGATGCCAAGAGAACCATGTCAATGTTTTTGACAGTATGCCTTACTCTGCAACGGACACCAAAACTGTAAATGAAATATGTGCAATTCTGTGTTCACCTGCAAGACAGATTATTCTCAACTTTCCCAATATTCAGAAGCAGAAAGGTGGCAATGACTGTGGCTTATTTTCGATTGCTTATGCAACTACTTTGTGCACAGGTTTATCTCCATCAAAAGTGAACTATGACCAGTCAAAGCTACGCAAGCACCTTTACGACTGCATCGAGAACAATAACCTATCACTTTTTCCCAGCTCTCATTCACAACGAAAAGCAAAGCAGACTTCACCAGAAATTATTCCTATATACTGTACGTGCAGAAAACCAGAAAGTGGGAAGATGGCTCAGTGCGACAATTGCCTGGAATGGTATCACGACAATAGTTGTATCAAAATTCCCGATCGCGTTGAAGAAATTAACTGGATCTGTTCTTTCTGTTCATAAACATACAAATACTACGACAGCAACAACGAATAATGCATCATATCACTGCCGTTTTCTATAATTATGTTGATTTGTCAGTTTGTGCTGAATCAAGTAAAACACATTACTATCTATTAATACCTTTTTCACATTATGCAGATACAATATAACTTTGTTCTTAATTTATACATAGGTCGCTGAATGTGGAGTCTCAGAGAGCCCTAGTCCCCCTTACCAAACAGGCTGTGTGGGCACAGCACCAAATTTTGGACTTATATAGCTAATCCTTTGAGTGTTTAAATCAAATAACATTTTGTCATCTAATAGTTTGTTACAAATGATAGACCCCCTTCTAACTTTACTACTGTCTATCTATATACAGTATGCACAGGGTAAATTGCGCTGATAGGTTTAGCAAAGAGTGACAATGAAAAGCAAAGCAAACTTTATTAGAGATTGTTTCAACCAACTAAATCCATACATTAAAATGTTTTACAGATTAGTTAGATATGAAAAACAACATCAAGAAATCTAAATTTTTTTCATTGTTTGTATCAACAATGCAGCTGTCCTTATTAAACTATAGGGCTAATCAGATTGAGTTAACCGTTGCCAGCCAGCAAAAAAAATAGTAGGGGTTAGTTAGTAAAGTTATTTCACTCTCGCATATAGGGGTCCCTATATTTACAAAGGGGTCCCCATATTTCCAGGAACTAAATTTTTTTCATTGTTTGTATCAACAATGCAGCAAACATCTACATTATATTTCTAGCTCTAATTATGTTTTATTTACTAAAGTGAATTAGATTTATGTTAGTACAATAACTGACAAAATACACACTTTCTATTAAAGATCAAGCAGCCTATTAATGAATGAAATATTGACACAGGATTTCATTAAAAGTTATATTTATTTTTAGCTGTCCTTATTAAACTATAGGGCTAATCAGATTGAGCTAACCGTTGCCAGCCAGCAAAAAAAATAGTAGGGGTTAGTTAGTAAAGTTATTTCACTCTCGCATATAGGGGTCCCTATATTTACAAAGGGGTCCCCATATTTCCAGGAACTATGGGGACGGGGGTCCCCATATTTCCGCCAACTATGGGGACGGGGGTCCCCGATTTGTGGGGTCCCCATATTTCCGTGACACCGGGTTGCGATCCGGCTTAGCTATGGAGTTCTGCTTAGGTTGTGGCTCTAATCTTCCATCAGAGTCTAGATATGTCCGTAGGCTAGTTGCAGAGAGATCAGATCTCTCAAGACTCCGTTCTGGAGTAGTGTTAGCCTGGCGTAATCTAATGAAGGAAGCATTGGAAGAGAATTCTGGGCCTCATCAGGTAAGAGTCTCCCATGCTTGAAGAAAGAAAAAAAGAACCGTATAATGACACATTATAATGACGCATTATAATGACGTCCCCCATGACGAATGTACCAAGGAATGTGCTAAAACCCCCACCCCAGAGGGTGGCTCGAACAAGTCGTTGATGCTAGTTCCAGACCTTTTCCCTTCCCCCCGCCCATAAAAAAGAAGGTAAAGGATCTGGCCAGACTAGCATCGGTCAGTGGCTGTGAAAACGGCATAATTACATAAAAACACGGGTATTTGAAATTGTCAACCTGGCTGATGGGGGATATGGTCATCTGAATTCCAGCCCCCAACCACCACGCTCTGACTCAGCGTGGAATTCACTGAAATCTTTCTCGTTCCTTACAGCTTGATACAGTGTGATCTCTAGAGAATTAAGTTTTATAAACCCTGGTAGAGTAGACTAATGAGATAGACTGGCGTAGCTAGACCCTTTACTTTTTCCACGAAGTGTTTAGGTAAGGGGTACGGCTACGCCAGACAACTAACGAGATTCATTTGCCTGTGACTGACGAGATTCCTTTATTGTGGTGGTGGGTGGAGACTTGTCTGTTATGTAATGTGGGCGGCATGATCCTCCACCCCGTTGTTTATGTATAGTCGTTGGCTGTAACTTATTGGGACTAAAATGGTATTCCTTTTCCTCGTAGGCGTTGGTGGAGTCTTTGCATTGGTGGTTTTTCTTTTAATTATTTGGTATACTGTGTATGTTGCCTACATCCACTGGAAATACTCGCACATCCCTTCTCCTGACAGGTCAAGGTATGTGGTGATCAATAACTAGAATTGCATCTTACTGTCTAATCAAAGTGTTAATGTGAGTCTTATCTTCTTTTAAAAGTAGAGAGATAACTAGAAATAGTGAAGAGAGTAAACAATTCCACTGATAAAAAGAACCTTTGAAAAAAGAAATTTTCTCTTGGTCTGTTGAGAGTGAGACTGCAGCATTGCAGTACCCCTATTGAAATGTTTGATTGCCTGTTGGTTGTCGTAGCTCAGTGGCAAAGCGCTTGTGCATTAATCAAGCGGTCCTCAGTTCGATCCTAGCCAGACAATTTTTAATTCTGTATTTAAAAAAAAAATCCTGTGAAAGAAATAGAATAAATCTAGTGAGTAAAAGAAGGCTGAGAGAGAAATTGTGAAGCATATTATTATAAAGATGCAGGACATGTACTGGTGTTTATACACATTAAGAGTGGTAATACTTAACTGAAAGCTTTTAGTGTGTAAGTAATATTTCTTAGTGTGACTATCATACAGTGATTGAAAAAAAAAATAGGTAGGAATTTTCAACTAGAATGAGATAGTTGGCGAGCGAGCGTAGCGAGCGAGACACTTACAGGGGTAACACAATCGAAAATCGGGGATGTTTATTTATTTATTTATTTGTATATATGTTTGTGTATATGTTTGGACGTACGTATGTCATTTTGTACTTTGACCCTCGCGTTTTTGTGTTAGTTCGGTTGTCGACCCCGTCCCAAATTGCACTAAACAGAATCCTCTGGTTTATCGATCAGTACCCGTATCACCCTAGAAATTGAATTGTTTACCGTTTTGAATTCTTTTGCGGGTGCAGTTAAAACATGAAAACTTAAGGGACTATTTGAGTTAGTGGCGGTGGTAAGTCAATGCGTTCTTTGTCATGGTTATAAGCCGTGCGCAACAGTATTTACTTGAAAATACATTGTCCACTAGACTACTGCAAGGTAAGTCTGTGTAGGTGCATGTCCAGTTGTGTCAAAGCATTGTGTGTTACAACCACTACTTAGCTAAAGAATACCAAAGAAAACTTTTAAATAACTTGTATTGTTTTGTTTTGTTTCGTTTTTCCTTCCAAGCAGTTAGAGTTGTTACTATGGCACTGAAATCCCTTTACCCTGTATGCTAAATAAAAAAACTGGACCTTATTTTCAGTAACTTCAGTGTTAGAAGTCAAAATCATTCATATAACAATAGTATAGTCTTTAGGCTCGCTCGCCATTTGTGCTCAAGCACATCACTAGTAGTGTGACTATATTTGTTTATTTTATGTTATAGTTTCTATGCTGGACACTTAATAAATGTACTTAAGATGAAAAAAAAATATGACACAGGAGCACCAATTACAGTTTTTATTGATCACTGGTAAGTTTTTGAATGTTTTAATAATATTTCAAATACCTCTTTCTAAATATAGGTCCAGAATCTTAGGTCAACAATCGTTTGTAATTTTTTTCTTTCATAATCCTTTCTTCGTTACTTTAAATTCAGAAGTTGTAAAGGTAATGATTACTACTGTATACTGAGACTAGGGCATTTAATTGTAATACTAAAGTGGTTATTATTATTTTTGAGAATGTTTTGCCTTAGCTACATACTATCAACTTATCATTTGAGTTAAATTTTATATACTTTTATTTTGTTAGGAAGTGGTGATGAATACTAAAAATAATAAACCTTCTAAAATGGCAAATAGTTTCGCTACAGCATTTGGATTACGGTAAAGTTACTGGATATTATGTAGTATTTAATAAGTCATAATTCGTTAACTATTGATGACCAATAGAGTTATGCGCAAAGGATTAGCATTTATACCTAGCTATGAAGAATGGAAGCCACGACGTCAGCTCTATGACCCTGCATTTCATAGGAGGTAAAAGTTAACCAATTTTAAGTTATACTTTGTTAATTTAAGTGTTATAGTGCTGAAATGAATGGCATAGCTATGTGGCTGTGTGTATTAGCTTATAAGTTACTAGCAAGTACCCCACCACATAGTGGCACTTGATGTTTTGCAAAGTAAGAATGCAGTAGCACAAGTTATCTTGCTCAGTTATCATTCTCTTATACCATGTTACATAAGTCTCGCTCTCCTGCTCTCCTTTTTCTGAACTATATGAGCTTTTCTTATACCCCACCTCTCCTTTCTTCAGCTCTACTTATTGAGTCATGGAGTCCCCTATTCCTTTGTCAATCTCTCCTGTTTATGAATTTCTGTCCCACTTTGAGAAACTTTTGTCTTCTATTTCTTACTTCACCTTTCTTGTGAAAACTAACCTCCGACTTTACCCGTCAATTCCACCCACTTTTTAGTTACTATTAATCGCTCGCCTTTTTGCCTTCTCTTTCCTTCCATTTTAAACCTACGCTGCCTTAGCTCACCGATTCCACCCGCTTTTCAGTTACAATTAATGGCCTTTTACCTTCTCTTTCATACTTTCGCCTTCCTTTCAAAACCTACGCCGCTTCCATTGTCTATTTCACCCGCTTTTTAGAAATAACCAGCACTTTCTACTGGACATGACGACACTTTACCCACAATGAGATGACAATGCTTTACCAAACCGTCCATACAAAGCTCATGAATTAGTCATGAATACACAGATTGTTGTTGTCGTTAACTGACACACAAGCATATGTGACAGGCTCTGGGAAAACCAGGAATTTCGGGCAAAAATTGAAATTGAGATATAGGCTCCAGAACTAAGTCATCTGGAAAAATTCTTTCTTTCACCTATTTTTGTTTTTTGCAGAATTAGTCTTAGTGAACCTTACTCTAAGTCTATGCCAAATTTCAAATGTCAAAACAACTTAAAAGACCTCAAGCGTGCTGTGGAAAGACAAGCTACTTTTTATTCTCTCTCGTTCTTGAGGTACAATAAACGGGGGAATGGGTGGAGTTTCAAACAAGCAGCTAAAAAAACGGCATAGCTTTGAGACTATTGCATGCAATCTATAGCTTACCTCTGGCAGCAAGTTTACTACTACATCGAGTAGAGTAGCCAAGGATTCTGACAAGACAGGCTCCGAGACGCTCTGAAAGCTAAAAAGAACTCTACGCAAAACTTCTTTAGTTGCCGTTAAAAAGTGGCTGCACAATTTAATTGCGTATGCGGAGTACGCTGTTAAGTATACGGAAACGTTAATTATACCGGAAGTGGATATTCAATTTATGTTTTCACGATTTCTAGTTCAATTGCTTTGCTGAATACAGCCCAGTTCAAGTGCCAGTTTCTGTGCGAGTCAAAGGTTTTACCCTCCAGTATTTTAGCACTAAGTTGAGATAAATTGTAGCTTTTTATTAACATAAAAAACTCATTTTTTTTGATTTGCCTGAAATGCCTGGTTTTCCCAGAGCCTGTCACATATTATTATATAGACGATTGCATAATTAATGGTATCATCATGTAATGTTAATGACTTTATCAATAAGCACACTAGAATACCCCATATAATTTGTGGAAAGTATATAGAATTGTCAACCGTAAAATCTCAAGCCATTTGTGGTAGAGTTTTTTCCACAATTAAATATATCAAGCTGGAGGTTTTTTTAATCTCTAACCGGATTGAACTTAAGTTGCCACAAATTGTTTTAGGTTATCACAAGGAATGCATGTTATTCTAGCATAGAATATAATCCAGGTCCTGGACCATCTTGAAAGGATATAAGATAGAGAAATCAACATACACTGTCTTACTTGATTTCTGTTCTTCTAAGTGAAGTACAGTGATAATATGGAGCTGTGAATACGAGTGCATGGTTGTAAGCTATCTCAATTCATATTTTAATATAAAGCTGAGCTAATAACACCTACATACATAAGCACTCAGAGACATTGCTATTATTCTTTTAGAATCTAAGCAAACTAAACTTTTTAAACCAATTCTAAGTAACCAAATGGCTCTTATTCCTTTAATGACGATTTAGCAGTGTACCTTGTTTAAAAAGTATTTTATCTAGTTACAATTGCTTGTTCACAATAGCTTGGTCGCCATTTGTCCTGAAACTTAGACTATTAATGAATAAAGTGATATCAACTATATAATGGTGTCACCCGATGTATGCATACTTTATCTTTCTAAAAAAATTACAAAAATGTAGATTGAATGTTGTTAGCACGCACTAAGTACAGATGATACAATTAGTATAATTAGCATATCGGGGATAGCTAAACTATATTCCATTCAGGAAATTCTGTCATTTCTTCTAAACCATCCCATTATAATTATGATGAATGTACTTTGAGCTAATCAGACAAAATTTCTAATGCTAAGTTTTTTTAAAAAGTAATGTGACAATAATTGACTTTAGATATTTGGACGTACTTACTACTACTTTCAATGAGGTCATTAGTGATTGCATTGAAGATATGAAACCAATGGCAGATGGCTGCACAACTGTACCATTAAAATCATATGTTGGTGATGCAGTTTTCAATATCCTCAATAAGGTGAGTTATTATTTTTGTTTTGATGTGTGTTCTATACTGCTAATACATATCAGGCAGGATTTGGTACTGACTTTACGAAGCATTGGAATGCAGATTCTCTTAAACTCAAACGGTTACCCAAAGACACGAAAAATGTGTTCAGATACTTGGTGGACAAAACTTTTGAAGCAACTCAGATGAACTTTCATTCACCATTTCCGTCGTTAAATAAGGTGTGTTGTGAAGGCTGATGTTAAGCCGTATTAGCTATATTTGATAATTGGACTACAGTTAAAAGAAGGAATACCTGAATACGATATTTTACACAACCATAAAACATAAATTATCATTATGTATAATTTCTAAGCATGGTACAACACTCTTCCAATTGTTTTTTTCCCACTCACTTATTTCAAAGAAGCTTACTTGATGTACCGCTAATGATGCCATTTTTACACAGCTCAAGTTTTGCGGAATGTTTTCACATCCTCACACTTAATCAGGCATTGCCTTCTGGAATAATAGTTATCAGTAATAGTTTAGTTTCTTTTTTTTCACCATTTTCTCAGTCATATGCAATAAAGGTTGATACTAAGGTGAGTGCTTGGTAGATAGGAAGATAAAAATTGAACAGTTTTGATGCATACTTGCCACCTTCACAGGGACATAAAAACCTGTCAGGCTATGGCCTGACCAATTTTACTAACCACCAGGTTAGTAAGTCGTCAACGAATGATCATTACCAGTCAAATATATTTTCTCAAGTCAGAAGTTGAGTCCTTCACTTTTTAAATAAAGTATTATCTAATAATGCTCTCTGTTATCGCCCACAGAAATCCCTAGATATAGGCTGACCCTAGTCTTGCCTTAAGGGTGCCCGCACATAGCAACGCGCACCGCCTTTAGATCTGGACATTAATTTATTCCCCGCCAACCCCACCATTCGATAATACGCGAGCAGAAACAATCGCGCAGCAGTAGTAGCAGAAGTATACTTTGCGAAGTTGTGGTGTTTTAGTTTAGCTTCTTGTTGTCTCATATTCGTTTACAGCAACTCTCCATACGTCGTCTGAGCTCACGCGGCAAGGTGCACAGGCTGCCTCTCCTCCAGTAGCCGTTCTCCGGACTCTGCGCACCTGAACTCAAGTGGATGGATCCACCACGCTCGATTTCTGCAGAGCGAAGACTTCCCAAGCTGCGCAGATCTAATACCTTCACCTCTGGCTATCTCCAATGAACTGCTCTCTCTTCTGACTCTTTGTTATTGTTGTATTGATGTTTGTTTACTCTTGATATAGGCGGGCTCTTTTTAAAACCAATACAAACTAATTGAAAAAAAATTGCTCGTGTACTCGTAGTACGAGATATGGGGGTGGGGCTATTTCTTAAGAATTGCGAGTGGAATTAAAGTTCCAAATTTTGCATGAGTTTTTCTTGGAATCTAATAATGAGAACGACACAAAAATTTTATACACGGGTAAACCAAAAAAAATGAACTGCACTACAACGAGAATTTTTCAATATCTTATAAATAGAAAAAAGTGCGAATATATCATAAAGTAATATTGAAATGAATAAGAACTCGTTGTCTTGCAGTTGAGGACTTTCACAGCAACCAACAATTACATGTTTGACGCAAACACACATAGCTACTGTCTCTGAACAATTAGCAATAACGTTCTTGACACAAAACATGTCTCTAAGAGTTAGCAGTAAATCTCTATGTGGGAGGTGTCAGATCCTGCTGAGCCCATCCCACACTATTTTGTAGACATTTTGGTCATCCATAATAGCTGTTAGTGGAGTAACAGTTCAATGTAGTCTGTTTTGTGAATATGTGGCATCATAATAGTGCTATTTCATCAGTACCATCAATGTATCACACAAATCAGTATCAATGATATATATATATATTTATATAATATATATATATATTATATATATATATTACATTCATGTGGGTATGGAAAATCTATTCCCAAGGTACGAACCATCAAGATAATGGACCCCCACAGAATTGAGAAGTTGTTTCCACAATAATCTAGAGTGTATTGCAACTGCTTAATCTGTGAGCTAGTTATTGCTTGCTCACTTTCCAGTTGCAGGTATCAAAAAAGATTGCTAATCAACAAGCCAGCAGTTCAATCAATGCAGGTACAGAAAGTGCTACATGGAGTACATTCCATTGTATCCACAATTTAAAAAAATACAAGTCTGGTGTCTGGGAAGCATCCTGAAGCTAAAGGGACCTATACAGTTTAGATGTGTACACATGCTGCAGTTTAAATATGGATTAACTAAAAGATCAAAATAATCATTGGATTCTATATGTGTATGATTAGCTGAATTGGAAGCTCCATTTGGCAAGGGGAGTTAGATCCCAGTGTTCTCCTTGCCCCTCTCACCCCTCCCCACCTCTCCTCTCTTCTGCTCTCTGTGGACAAAACAAGTTGTGCCTAAATTTATTACAGCCATTATTCCTGAGCCATTTTAGATGACAGCAAGAAAAACTTCAACCACTGTGTTTCAGACACTGGATTTGTATTGTTAGAAACAAGAAGAGCTACTCTATCCAGATGGTGTAAAAAAGCCTCAAAATACTCAGAATTTAAGCTACACCTTGCAATGGATGTGGTGAAAAAAATATACAATGGAATGTATTCCTTGTAGCACTTCCTGTATCTATAATGACTAGACTGCTGGCTTACAGACTGATTTCCATAATTTCCACTCCCTTTTCCCCTTCTTCTCAAGCAATTTGATTAATTGAAACTATATTTATAAGTATTTATAGCTAGCTCCCTGTAGCATGCTAAAACGACCATCATTAAAGTCATACATTTGCATTGTAAATGTGAAATTCAGACAAATAAAACTAGTCTAATATATAAGTTTTATGCAGAGAATAGGATAAGCATAGAAACATTGCTGGCCAAAGGATAGAAACATTGCTGGCCATTATCCCAATCTAAGTTAAGTTGGAGCAGTCAATTTCCCAAGTGATCAATCAAAATATTCAATTGAACTCAGTGAAATATTTTGTGTATGTACGAGAAATCGATATTGCATGACGTTATTTAGTGCATCGAGTAAAAATGGGTACTGTAACTTTCTACTTTATGTTATGTTTAATGCTCTAAACAAATAACATCATTGTAATATAGATAAGTTGTACATCTTGTGCTCTCCCCAATACTTCATCTATCAACTAATTTTTTTCTACAGTATCTCTATCCGATTAAAAAACATCAATACATGGAGTGCATAACTGCTTTTAGAAAAATTGGTAAAGAATGCATCATAAAACGAATTGAGATGATTGAAAATGGAGAAGATGTACCAGTGGATATTCTTTCATGCATGTTGAAAGGTATGCTAAATATTTAAAGGTAATGTTCACTTTATCCATTTATACATTGTGTAAGATTAAATCTTGCTTAAAAAAACAAACAAACTATACCAGTATTTACTTGTTTGTTTTAAGGACGTAAACTGGAAGTTTACTGGTGAAATATTATCCCGTTATCTTGCTACTTAACCCTCAGTGCACAAGCATCAGAGGGTTATAGTAGTCTTCCTGTTTGTCTGTCTGTCATGCTCTGATTTTTGACAATTAACTGTTGATTGAGGTATGCACTTACTCAAGAGGATGATCTAAGATCTTTCATTGTGCTACTTTTTAATTTCATGCTGTTTGTAAGTATTAGCCTTTGTGGGTAATGCCCCCTATCGTCACATCATTATAGTTTTTTCTTGCGGCCTCTTGATATTTTTACTTTATGCTGGAAATTTGACCGAGATTTGTGTTGAAAATATATGCCGGTGAGTGCCTCTAACTTGTTTAGCTTCTTCTCTTACGAAGACATACATCTACTATTTTCATTGTTAGTGCTATATTGAGACCTATTTCTGATTAGAATAGCCAATAAATTATTTTTTAGTCAGAAATGATTTTGACATACATAGCTAGTGTATGTAGTGCTGGGTTTGTATCTTTGGTGTTCCTCAATTTTACCTAGTGGTAGATTGTATTTTGAATGTAATGCATCTTTATTTACCAATGTCTTTAATTTTTTTTCAGAGCTGTATACTACATTCCACACCTTCATTTTACAATTGAACAAATAGGTCTTGACTGTAATAATTACTTTGTACTAATTCAAACAAATGCTAATTATTTTTCACTATTTATGCATAATAAGTTCCTTGAAAATTTCTGTTCATGACTGTACAATTAGTCCAAGATATTACAAAGGACTAACAGCTTGTATTTTGCAATACAATTATTAATAATCAATATGATGAAAATTCATTACTCTGTTCTATTGTTTTGTTTATTTTAGGTGATCAGAGCAATAATTTGGATGTTGAAAACTTGATTGATGATTTTGTTCTTTTTTATTCTGCTGGTAATTTAGTGCTAACAATAATTTTGTCTAGATTGTAACTATTGTGTGAAATTAGGGCAAGATACAACAGCAAACACAATCATGTTTGCTATTGTTCTTCTCTGCCAGCATCCAAACGTTTTACAGAGGTATATTGATATAATACTATTAAATTTTCTTCACTAGCAATTCTGTTTTACTAAGGTTAAAAGAAGAAATCCATGAGGTTCTGGGAGAGAGAACAGTAGTCACAAATGAAGATCTGATGAAGTTAAATTATACCGAACAAGTAAGGGTGGTTAGCTACATTTGGTGTGTGAATTATAATTTTTTTTTCCTATGATAGTTTAATCAAGACTTATCTGTATCCCTAAACTGTCTAAATGTTATGTGCTACCTGTTAGTCTGTCTGTTTGTTGTTGTTGTTGTTGTTTTTGTTTTTTGTTTTTTGTCTCACTGTAAGGTCTCCAAAGGGATAATAGATTTCGTAATATGGCATGATCAGAATTATTGCCTATCAAAAATCCCGTCACACTATCAAACAAGATTGTAATTATGAGGCACGATCCAGTTGGTGTAGCTAAATGACTCAAGGAAGCAATCAATTTACTGTGATTCTTTTATTATTTCAAGTTTGAAGGAATGCTAGACAGATTTTCACTCATTTAATACAAGTATCTGAACATAATAATGCTTTGTACTACAGTATAACAGGTGACATACAGTATCACCACTACAAATTACCTGTACTCAGTTATTTGTGGCCAACTTTATTTGGATAGATAATAACTAGTGATGCGCTCTAATAGCACAAAATAGCGAAGCGAGCGATGCATGTTCCCTGTAATTGCAGCTATTCCATGCATGCTTGGTGTGGCTATACAAAATACTGTCAAAGTGAGAAAACAATAGTGGTAGCTTTTTTCTATGATGAAGGCTCCTGGTACCGTAATCCTCAGGAATAGTCTAATAAATAAATTAGGAACATTTAATGGCTTTTCAAAAAGAAAGATTCTTTACTTTGCTACCTGTTTCTGTTTCGTTTTAGCTCTCCTCCTCCTCCTTGCCCTGTTTTTTTTCTTCATTTCTTATCTCTCTCCTTACTAATTTTTCTTCTAGAATTTCTAACGCCCTCAAAGCTCTTGACCGAGCGTTTCTAACGTTTTGTCTCTCTTTCGCATAATTTGTTTCACTGGACATCGCTACTTCGTACGGCGGGTAAACTAAACAAAATGTTGCTAAGAAGGTTACCCGGCCTGCGCAAGCGCGTAGTAGAAAAGGTGCACACGTACACCCACGCAAGAACAAAAACAATTCCTAGACCTAAATATATATATATATCGCGAACTCATTGGAGAGTCAGCTCCGCTCGCTTCGCTGAATTAGCAATGCTCACTGATAAAGTATTGAAAACACACTGTGAGCTATAAATGTAAATATTTTTGTGTATATACAGGTTTTTTATGAAACTCTGCGTATATATTCAGTCGTTCCTGGGATACTTAAATCACTCCAGTCTGCAGCAGTACTTGAAAATTACAGTGTACCAGCTGGTACAACAATATGGGTTAGATAGTATAATTTATATTAAGTATTTTGGTCTAATAATTATTTTTTTAGCTTGTAAATGGCAGTATGGGTCACAGTGAAGAATATTATGACAATCCTGAGGAATTTAACCCCGATCGATTTGATCCTAATCAAAGGTACAATATATTTTTATGTTTGTGTTTTCTAGATAAATTTTAGCATGATTGGTTAACCCTTTCGTTCCGCATCCCGCTTTAAAGCGGGGTGAGACCGGTTGGTTTCTCCGAATTTTTAAAAATAGTTACTTTATAGCTAGAACCTTCAGATTGCATACACAGGTGCCCAATGCATTGGAGAAGCATCTAAAATAGCTTTCAGCCAGGACTGCTTCGACAGTACCTCACAGCAGTTGCTTTTATTTCTTCCTCGGCAAAAAACAACAACATCGGTTCTCCGTCGAATTTTAAAAAAAGTTACCTTCTTCACAGCAGCTTCATTTATGGATCCAGTCATCTCCAGAGCTTTGTAGAAGCAGCGAAAAATTGCTTGAGCTCAGTAGCCTTCCATAACACATTGAAACAACCGCTTCTTTGCCGACCAAGACTTTGCGGTTTGACTTACTGTCTTCTCCATTTTTTATAAAATCGCCAGTTCAACTGGGGACCTCCCTATTACGTACAGTCTTAGGTAATGCTTATTACATCATAGGAAAAAAGTGAGCGTGTCGTGTGACCTCGGTAACTATGCAAAAAAAAATTTTTTTCAAAGTCATTTTTTGGAAGATGGCGTCTACAAGTTACATTAGTTACAATGCAGTGCAAGTTTTAGACTTGCTCGATGCTGACTTTAGCGACTCAGGATCAAGCGGAGAGAAGGGAGATGACATCTAGGGCTTTAGGAGGCCCTGTATCAGGGTTGGTGGACCAGACCCCGTCAACTCTGATACTGAAAATGGGAGTCAAGAAGATGATCGAGGTAAGCTTGTCTTTCTCTTGTCTTTTTCTTGAAAAATAGCAAGCTTCTGTTGTGGAAAGGACTTATTTATAGCTATATTGAAGATAGAGTAAGCTGTTTAGCTATAATATATATATATATTTCATTGAGTTTTGAGATTTGAAAGTGGCTTGTGGTTTTTTGAACAAATTCAAATTTTCAAAAAAATTAAAAAAAGTTTTTACCACATAATACTACTAGGACCAGATGTGAATGCAGTCACCGACCCGATTACGCAGATGAGGCGACAGGAGCAGAGTCTTCCAGTAATGAAGGAGAGGATACCGGACCTGAGTCTTCCAATGATAAAACACGAATAGGTAGCAGGTTCCAGTGATGAAGAAGAGGAAGTGGCTCCTCCTGCTCCGAGTTCTGGACGTCCTCGCGGTCGGAGAAGGCGGGAACCGAAGAACAAGAGTTGGGTGGATGAGGTAGGGGGAGAGTGGAAGAAAGATGACAACACACCCATTGATATTCCATAATCTTTTGTGTGAAGGACCACAGACTTTGATATTTGTGGCTGCTCCCCCCCCCCCCCCCCCCCTGAACATCCCAAAAGTTGTAATATGTATTGTTATTGTCGTTGTCGTTGTCTGTGTTTTTGTGGTGTTGTAGTGGAGCTTCACACTCGATGTATATGTGTGTGCGTGGAGTTGAAATGTTATTCTGGCGCTTCCAGATCTAACCGGGGAGGGAACGAACTCGGGGGGGGGGGTGGGGTCTTTTCCAATCGGGGCTACTATGCCCATGTAAGTTGAATTTCATGTATGTGTGTGTGTGTGTACACCAGTCAATTTATATTATACATTTATTTTTATGATCTGTATTCACCTGTATCTTCTTTTTTCTAGTGTGTGTGTGTGTGTGTGTGTGTGCTTGCGTGCATTTGTGGAATGAGAGAGAGCAACCGTGGACAAACAGTATGTGGCACTTCCGTATACAACCTGGGAGGGAACTCTGGATCTTTTTGGATCGTGACTACTATGCCTATGTAAGTTGAATTTCATGTGTGTGTGTGTGTACACCAGTCAATTTATGTATAATAAATTATACATTTATTTTTATGATCTGTATTCACCTGTAGCTTCTTTTTTCTTGTGTGTGTGTGTGTGTGTGTGTGCGTGCATTGGTGGAAAGAGAGAGAGAGCAACCATGAACAAACAGTATGTGGCACTTCCGGATCCAACCTGGGAGAGAACGAACTCGGGGGGTCTTTTTCGGTCTGTGACATCATCCATGCTGGGTAAGTTTCATTTCAACTTACTGATATTTGGGTGTCCAGTTGGGGGTGGGGGGGGCGGGGGGGATTATGGCACAAGAATGTCAGTGAAAAGCAATGACGGGGAGGGGGGGGGCAATTCAGCGAGGCCAGCTGTTGTGTTACAAATATCATTGTTGTCTGTGTTTTTTTGGTATTGTATGGAGGTTCCGGATTCTAACCTGGGAGGGATCGTTCAGTATGTGACACGTAGAATTCCACGTGTGTGCTTGTACTGCTTTTCATTTTCAAATTACACTTTCTCAATATAACGGTGATTGTTTATCTCATGGACAGTGTGGAGTATACATACCAGGGGTTCATCAGTGGGAGGCTAGCCCTGGGATCCCCACCTAGAATTTTGGGAGTTGAATAGAAATAACAGTTTGGAAGTTGAATAGAAATAACACTTTGGAAGCATTTATTTTTGGTCTGATATTGTATCCCAATATGTTCCTATCATTACTGAGCCGTTTAAAGCATAGGATCGAACACTGATCATCAGTGTGAAGTATAGACTCTTATGCAAATATGTGCATCAAAGTAGTGTAGGTTCCAAAAAATGAGTGTGGCGAAGTACACTCGGAGCCCCCCCCCCCTCCTCCCCTCCCAAACAAAAATCCTGTCTGACACCGCATACAATACATCATAAAGTTGCAATTATATAGGAGCATGAATAATTTGTTGTTTGTATTATTACAAATATCTTTGTTGTCTGTGTTTTTGTGTATATGAAATTGTTTTGTAGTGGAGCTCGACGTCCGATGGCATATGTTCCTTGTGGACACTCATAGATGTCTCCTACATTATCACAATCAGCACCACACTCAACAAACAACATATTTTATTGTTGAACTAATATAATATTGGTATAAAATGCATCAAACAATATTATTTCTATTTTATTTTATTTTTTTATTGATGGGAAAAGTGGATTTTTTTGGGGAAAAAAAATTTTTTTTTGAAGTATTAGTAGATTGCCTAAATATTATTCAATTTTCTCAATCAAAAAATGAGGGGAATCCCAAACTCTTGGTCTATTTAGTGATATATGGTTGCTATGGGGTTTTCCCAGCCAGCATCGAGTTAAAAAAATAAAACGGTAATACTCTATTCCGCGGTCGACGATTAGATTTTTCCGCGCGCGTCCAAACAATTCAGGAACAAGAGGGTTAATAGAGTAACTGTTTTGTTACCTAACTATAGGATCATTATGAGATAACTCATGGCATATGCTTATGCTTTAAGTTTTTGCAATAAATAGAGAGTTTTAAGCTGTGGGGCAGTGAGATAATTCATAAACCCAATGAAAAATCCCAACAGTGGTTTAGCTCACACTTGTGAAGTAGTTATGATAAATTAAAAAAATTTTTTTTATTAAGCACAAATTTTAATAGCATCTCCACAGTTTAGAAAAACATTAATGGAAGCTAATCTTAATGAGGCTACCCAATTGTTTTTATGAATGTTTTCTTTTGTTACAGGCCAAATTCTTTTGTATACTTTCCATTTGGAATCGGACATAGATCATGCATTGGAAAGCAGTTTGCCATTGTGAGTAATATACTATCATAAAATTCATTCCTATAGTTATCTATCAATGATTATGACTTGGAAATATGTGAGAGGGTCTGGGAAAAGGGACCTTATGGTGCAATAACTGAAATTGAGATATAGGCTCCATAAGTAAGTCATTGTAAAAATTCTTTCTTTCTTCTATTTTTGTTTTTTGCAGAATTAGTCTTAGTGACCCTTACTCTATGTCTATGCCAAATTTCAAATGTCAAAACAACTTATAATTAAGAGACCCGTGAAAGACAAGCTACTTTTTATTCTCTCTCGTTCTCGAAGTACAATAAACAGGGAATGGGCGGAGTTTCAAACAATCAACTAAAAAAAACACAGCATAGCTTTGAGACTATAGCATGCACTCTACAGCTTACCTCTGACTGAAAGTTTGCCGCTACATCGAGTAGAGTAGCCAAGGATTCCGACAAGACAGGCAGAGACAGAAACTGGCAGTTAAACTGGGCTGTACTCAGCAAAGTAATTGAACTAGAAATCGAGAAAACAAATTAAATTTCCACTTTCGGTATAATTAACGTTTCCGTATACTTAACGGCGTACTCAGCATACGCAATTAAATCGTGCTGCCGCTTTTTAACGGTGACTAACGAAGTTTTGCGTAGAGTTCTTTTAAGCTTTCAGAGTCTGCGCGTCGAAGGTTTCACCCTCCAGTATTTTAGCACTAAGTTGAGATAAATTGTAGCTTTTATTAGCATATAAAACTCAATTTTTTTGGTTTGCGCCATAAGGTCCATTTTCCTAGACACACTCACATATATGAGTGCAATAATTCTTACATAGTCTAGCTTGACTAGTTAGAATTACTGTGGTCAATTTAAGTGTTAGACTGTGGCTATATGTCTATAGCTGCCTTTTCTTCGAAACCTGGTGGGGGTGCCAGCAGAGTAGCTAAGTACATGCTTAAGCACTTTGAGGGAACCACTGTAGCTAGTATTAACTAACACAGCTAATTTATAATAACTAAAGTAGAAGTCAATATGGTGAATGCATAGCCTATAGCCTAAAACAACACCTTATTTAATGTATAATTATGCATAATTACAACTTACCTGACTTTCCTAACCAACTCAACTTGATTTTTAACAACGTATATTTTGATGCTTTGTTCATAATATGGCGAATATTAGCTTTACCTATGTACACTAGTGATGTGCTTGAGCACAAATGGCGAGCGAGCCTAAAACTACACTATTGTTAAACGATTAATTTTAACTTCATCAAGCTACTAAGAAAAAGTCAAGTTTAAATTACGTGTATAAGGTAAAGGGGATTCAATGCAATAGTAACCACTCCCTGCAACAGTTAGAATTGAAAAAAAAAAAAAAAGCAACAAAAACAAGTAGCATTATTTACGTTTGGTACAATACTAGTGACTCTAGTGGACAAAGAATTTTCAAGCAAATACAGTTTAGTAGGGCTTATAACTGTGACAGATTACGGGTAACGATCGCTAAACCTGAGGATTCCGTTTAGTGAAGTTTGGGACAGGGTCGAACAACGAGCTAACACAAAAATATGAGAAGGTCAAAGTTCAAAATGACATACGTACGTCCAAACAAACATCACCAATTTTCAATTGTGTTACCCCTGTAAGTGTCTCGCTTGCTCGCCGACTAGTGTAAAATGACTTGGGGGTCATTTTAAAAGGGGTCACCCCACACTTCTGTGCAACACAACTCCTCAATATTATGACCACAGGAAAAATAACTGTATCAAACTAGTTCACTCACTTGTCTACAAATCCCGTATTCAAGCAATATAACTCGAGCATGGTTTCTTGAAGTGGCCTCAACGAAGCCCAGTTAACTTACTTCAATCAGCCAGCAACCAGATTTGTTAGAGTGAACAGCCCACCAGAATCTTTCTTAGCAATGCTCCATCACAACTGGCACATGTGTGCTTAGCCTCATAGTAGCCTCATAGCATGAGTTCGAAAACTTACCAGAGTTTACAACTGCACCGTAAGCTAGAGAAAATTGTTATTAATTCATTTCCACATTAATGTTTTTATATATCGATACATTTACCAGTTGATACTGAAAAATTAATCGCTGCGTTTAGGCTGATTTTCCCAAAACGGGTCACCAATGTGGTGGGCCTTTTAGAACATTCTAACTGTATCTGAAGCATGCTGGAAATTGTCGTACAATGTTCTAGTGTTACGGGATATATTTTAGAGAAATTTTTTTGAAATCATTAAGAAACTGAGGTGTAAAATGTCTCAGCAATTCGTTAGCAAGATTTTCAATGCTCCAAAGTAAACTGTTGGTGTTGTATGATAATAATTACATATGAAATAAATAATATTTTTGATGATGCAGACATTTCTAAAATTACTATGCCCAAACAACTGTTTAGCAGTATATGTCTAATGTTTTGTATAATACATGTATATGTCAATCACCATATTTTGGTATGTTGATTGTTTTAACCCTTTCGTTCCCAATCCCGCTTTGAAGCGGGTGAAGACCGATTGACTTCTCCGAATTTTTTAAAATAGTTACTTTATAGCTAGAACCTTCAGATTGCATACACAGGTGCCCAATGCATTGGAGAAGCATTTAAAATAGCTTTCAGCCAGGACTGCTTCGACAGTACCTCACAGCAATTGCGTTTATTTCTTCCTCGGCAAAAAAAAAAAACATCGGTTCTCCGTCGAATTTTAAAAAAAGTTACCTTCTTCACAGCAGCTTCATTTATGGATCCAGTCATCTCCAGAGCTTTGTAGAAGCAGCAAAAAATTGCTTGAGCTCAGTAGCCTTCCATAACACATTGAAACAACCGCTTCTTTGCCGACCAAGACTTTGCGGTTTGACTTACTGTCTTCTCCATTTTTTATAAAATCGTCAGTTCAACTGGGGACCTCCCTATTACGTACAGTCTTAGGTAATGCTTATTACATCATAGGATAAAAGTGAGCGTGTCGTGTGACCCCGGTAACTATGCAAAAAAAAATTTTTTTCAAAGTCATTTTTTGGAAGATGGCGTCTAGAAATTACAATGCGGTGCAAGTTTTAGACTTGCTTGATGCTGACTCTAGCGACTCAGGATCAAGCGGAGAGAAGGGAGACGACATCTAGGGCTATAGGAGGCCCTGTATCAGGGTTGGTGGACCAGACCCCGTCAACTCTGATACTGAAAATGGGAGTCAAGAAGATGATCGAGGTAAGCTTGTCTTTCTCTTGTCTTTCTCTTGAAAAATAGCAAGCTTCTGTTGTGGAAAGGACTTATTTATAGCTATATTGAGATAGAGTAAGCTGTTTAGCTATAATATATATATTTCATTGAGTTTTGAGATTTGAAAGTGGCTTGTGGTTTTTTGAACAAATTCAAATTTTCAAAAAAATTAAAAAAATTTTTTACCACATATACTACTAGGACCAGATGTGAATGCAGTCACCGACCCCGATTACGCAGATGAGGCGACAGGAGCAGAGTCTTCCAGTCATGAAGGAGAGGATACCGGACCTGAGTCTTCCAATGATGAAACACGAATAGGCAGCAGGTTCCAGTGATGAAGAAGAGGAAGTGGCTCCTCCTGCTCCGAGTTCTGGACGTCCTCGCGGTCGGAGAAGGCGGGAATCGAAGAACAAGAGTCGGGTGGATGAGGTAGGGGGAGAGTGGAAGAAAGATGACAACACACCCATTGATATTCCATAATCTTTTGTGTGAAGGACCACAGACTTTGATATTTGTGGCTGCTCCCCCCCCCCCCCCCCTGAACATCCCAAAAGTTGTAATATGTATTGTTATTGTCGTTGTCGTTGTCTGTGTTTTTGTGGTGTTGTAGTGGAGCTTCACACTCGATGTATATGTGTGTGCGTGGAGTTGAAATGTTATTCTGGCGCTTCCAGATCTAACCGGGGAGGGAACGAACTCGGGGGGGGGGGGGGAGGGGGGTCTTTTCCAATCGGGGCTACTATGCCCATGTAAGTTGAATTTCATGTATGTGTGTGTGTGTACACCAGTCAATTTATATTATACATTTATTTTTATGATCTGTATTCACCTGTATCTTCTTTTTTCTAGTGTGTGTGTATGTGTGTGTGTGCATTTGTGGAATGAGAGAGAGCAACCGTGGACAAACAGTATGTGGCACTTCCGTATACAACCTGGGAGGGAACTCTGGATCTTTTTGGATCGTGACTACTATGCCCATGTAAGTTGAATTTCATGTGTGTGTGTGTGTACACCAGTCAATTTATGTATAATAAATTATACATTTATTTTTATGATCTGTATTCACCTGTAGCTTCTTTTTTCTTGTGTGTGTGTGTGTGTATGTGTATGTGTGTGCGTGCATTTGTGGAAAGAGAGAGAGAGCAACCATGAACAAACAGTATGTGGCGTTTCCGGATCCAACCTGAGAGAGAACGAACTCGGTGGTCTTTTTCGGTCTGTGACATCATCCATGCCTGGTAAGTTGAATTTCATTTTTTCAACTTACTGATATTTGGGTGTCCAGCTAGGGCTGGGGGGGGTTATGGTACAAGAATGTCAGTGAAAAGTAATGACGGGGGAGGGGGGGTTATGGTACAAGAATGTCAGTGAAAAGTAATGACGGGGGAGGGGGGGTTATGGTACAAGAATGTCAGTGAAAAGTAATGACGGGGGAGGGGGGGTTATGGGGGTGGTTATGGTACAAGAATGTCAGTGAAAAGTAATGACGGGGGAGGGGGGGCAATTCAGCGACGCCAGCTGTTATGTTACAAATATCATTGTTGTCTTGTGTTTTTTTGGTATTGTATGGAGGTTCCGGATCCTATGGGAGGGATCGTTCAGTCTGTGCCACCATCCATGCCGGGTAAGTTGAATTCCACGTGTGTGCTTGTACTGCTTTTCATTTTCAAATTACACTTTCTCAATACAACGATTGTTTCTCTCATGTACAGTGTGGAGTATACATACCAGGGTTCATACAGTGGGAGGCTAGCGCTGGGTTCCCCCCTAGAATTTTGGGAGTTGAATAGAAATGAACATTTAGGAAGCATTTATTTTTAGTCTGATATTGTATCCCATTATGTTCCTATCATAACTGAGCCATTTAGTGCATAGGACCGAACACTGATCATCAGTGTGAAGTATAGACTCGTATGCAAAGATGTGCATCAAAGTAGTGTAGGTTCCAAAAAATGGGTGTGGCGAAGTACACTCGGAGCCCCACCCCAAACAAAAATCCTGCATACAATACATCATAAAGTTGCAATTATATAGGATCATGAATAATTTGTTGTTTGTATTACAAATATCTTTGTTGTTTGTGTTTTTGTGTATATGAAATTGTTTTGTAGTGGAGCTCGACGTCCTATGGCATACGTTCCTTGTGGACACTCATAGATGTCTCCTACATGATCATAATCAGCACCACACACAACAAACAACATATTTTATTGTTGAACTAATATAATATTGGTATAAAATGCATCAAACAATATTATTTCTATTTTATTTTATTTTTTTATTGATGGGAAAAGTGGATTTTTTTGGGGGAAAAAAAATTTTTTTTTTGAAATATTAATAGATGGCTTAAATATTATTCAATTTTCTCAATCAAAAAATGAGGGGAATCCCAAACTCTTGGTCTATTTAGTGATATATGGTTGCTATGGGGTTTTCCCAGCCAGCATCGAGTTAAAAAAATAAAACGGTAATGCACTATTCCGCGGTGGAAGATTAGATTTTTCCGCGCGCGTCCAAACAATTTGGGAACGAGAGGGTTAATAGCATTCTATAAAAAAACAAATGTTCTATTTTAATAACATCATTTTTGTCGTTAGATGGAAGCAAAAATTTTATTAGCAAGATTATTTCAAGTGTTTACCTTCAAATTTCCGGAAGATTATCAGGTCGAGACTAAACAGCATATAACTCTTTGCCCAAATGATAATCTATCATGTGTGCTATCCTTAAATAAATAGTTATGAATTTTTATCTGAACTATCCTTAAATAAATAGTTATGAATTTTTATATGAACTATCCTTAAATAAATAGTTATGAATTTTTATCTGAACGTTAATTTTAGTTACTTAATGTTGTGACATCAATTTCTTAAATGTTTGTATTATTAGTAAGATAATAATTTTACAAAGTACAAATGGTGAAAAATATTTATAGTACTCTTTTTGATTAACAGCAGGATAGCATGTGAGAGGAATTATGGATTAGTATGGATACAGAAACTGGGAGACAATTATTTACACTGTACTTTATAAACTGAAAAATTAGTTCATCACTTTTTTGTCAAAAATCGTATCACAAACACTAATTAGTGTTATTATAACATACAGGTTGAACTCAGTAAACAAAAGAAAATTATACAACTGTGCATGTTGAGTTCTCTGCCAAACGGCTTAGCATAATAACAACTAAAAAGTTTTTATTGCTAGTAGCTCTTCCAACTGCATAGAAGTGAAATGTTCGTTTCCCAATCTTTTTTTTATGCTATACTACATCATTTAGCATTAAGGGTGCATTAAATCATTACTAACATTTATATCACAGTACATCACTTATAGTAGCATTAGTGCTCATTAAATCATTACATACATTATCACAGTAAAGAGGTATTACTGAAATACTCAATCTGACTGCAGTAAGAGTAGAGGTATAAGCAACTTGACTGTTGCTTATATTTTTAAAAGTTTTGTGAGAGCAAGTTATTTTTGGTCATTTAATTTTTTTAAACACTAATAGAAATGTAAACTTCAATGATCTCCATAGCAGGGCCGTATTTGATTGGAACACGCCTTTATTTAATCCTTCCAAGGAGGCAACATGGGAATGATGGCAGCTCTAAGAGTTCCCATGGGAGCATGGCTTATGGCTGCTTTAACTTATCCCCGGGATCAGTTATGGCGACTACAACTGATCCCTTGGATATTTTATGGATATGATAGGTTATTGAGTGACAGGCCTCTTCACAAAACAAGGAACAATGGAAAGACCTGCTCAGGGCCTCCTTACAAAAACAATAGACAAAAGAATGGCAACAGGAAATTAAACATGAAATGATAAAGTAATCAAATAAAAGCATGTATAAGTGCATAGTAATTACTGTTCAATTGAATTTCCAACACTCCTCCTCAATTTGCATGACATTGTTCAATTAATCCAGATTGTGCTCGAAGTTCACAAAAGGAATTACACGCAATCGATCAGCTTTGGGTTATATAAAACAAATTTTCTTCAAGTAGCCATCCAATGTTGCATTCCAGCAATGTGTGGTGATTGTTTTTGTCTATGTTTGAATAATAGCTAATCAGATAGTCTGGCCAGAATATTGGATAGTCGTTTTTTATATTTGTTTCAGCTCTCAGGGGTGGATCCAACGCTAGTGACTGGGAGGGGGCCCAAAGTTTATTTAGGTCAAACCTTATGAAATTATTAAAATGTTAATTTGATTGTACATGATTTGAGTATTAATTTATGAGTAAAGAGCATAAGTTACCATGCAGTTGTCCTGTATACTACATTGCTCATATTGGTCACCCTTGTATAATTTAGAAAAAAAAAGCTGGTTGGAAGAGGAGGGGGACCTGACCCATTCACCCTGGAACCGCTTGCTTAATGCACAAGTGCTGATTTGAATCATCATTACTTATTCTGTATTGTTAAAAAAAACGCCTGTGAAAGAGAATGAATACATCTAATAGGTAAGAAAATGCTGAGAAAGTAACCATTTTGCCATTGTGAGTAATTATACTATCATACCTGTAAATTTATTTCTATAGTTATCACTGATTTGAAATAATATTTCTTACATCACCTAGTTTTAGAATTGCTTTGGCCAAATGTTTAATAGCTACCATTAGCTAGTTATAAAAAAATAATGGAATGATTAAAGTTCCAAAACATTAACTTCTAATGATAGCAATTTTTTTTCTCTTTTTAACACAGCCATAATATTTAATTATAACTTAACCCTTAAGTTATAATTAAATTTAAAGAGAGAAAAATTTGCTATTATCATAATTATTTCAGGCAAGAATGACTGAACTTGTATAATGCAGCAGCTATAGTTCATTGCCAACATTTCGTTAGCAAGATTTTCAATGTTCCAAAGTAGACTGTTGGTGATATATCATAATAAATAGTGTACTTGAAGATATAAAATTTATAAAGTTTTAAACATCCGTATGTCCCACAATGCCCAAGTAATTGATGTTTAATGTGTGTGTCAAATATAGTGTATATCTGTGAGTTACCATATTTTGGTATGTTCATTGTTATAACATTCAATGCAATAAAATTGTTCTGCTTAAATGACACTGCCCTTTTTGTCTCTAGATGGAAGCAAAATTTTTACTAGCAAGATTATTTCAAACGTTTACCATCAAATTTCCGGAAGATATCAGGTTTGAAACAAAACAACGTACACTCTTTGCCCAAATGATAATTTATCATGTGTACTAACCTTAAATAAATAGTTATGAAATTTTATCTAAACATTAAATTTTAGTTACTTAATGTTGTGACATCAATTCATCAATTCTTAGATGTTTATATTATCTAAGGTAAGACCTTTATAAAGTTATAAAAATTAATGAAGAAAACATTTTTATCGAACTTTTATTTCTGATATTGTAACATGAGACTGAAATGTGTCTTACAGTTACAACCTTATTTTAACATAATGATAGCCTATAAGACAAATGATGTGTTATTTGATATAGAATCTGGGAGACAATTGTTTAGCAACAGAGAACTTAGTAAACTGAAAAATTAGTTCATTACTATAAAATTTTTCTAAAATCACATTACAAACATTATTAATGTTAAAACATGCAGGGAGAACTTGGTAAACAAAAGAAAATTATACAATTGTGCATGTTGAGTTGTCTGCCAAATGGCTTAGGAAGACAAGAACAAAATAAATTGTAATAGTACATTCATGGGACAACAGAGATGTTCACAAAACTTGGAATGAATTACTCCACATTATTATGTGAAATGTATAATCCTATTATTGCTCACTTTTATTGTGGTCGTGAACTATATAGAGTGAGTGGCTATCTGCATAATATAGCTATATCTGTATAAGGTATATTTTGGAATAGTGGTTCTTATCGCGACTGATTACACAGAATTGAGTATAGTACTGTAGTAGAAATTGTGGTCATAGTAATTACTATAGTGGTTACAATAATATGTTGTAGTAAAACAACACATAAATAAACGAGCTTAATTTCACCAAAACCTCCATATTGTGCCATAAAATTTGTATACAAAGCAATATAACTTTATCTTGTAATTATTGGACCAGTAGATGTATATCAACTGTAATGTTACAACAGATTCATAATTGAGCCTATTACAATTAGCTGATTATTATAGCTAAATGAGATATAGTTCTATGTTATAGCTGAATTTACTGTACTCAATAAATTTTTCTAAATGAGGTCACTGTATGATAAGAAAATTTGGCAAGACTGAAGACTACTTACATGAATGAGTGATATATTATTATGAATGTGTGTGTGTGTATCTGCTAATGGATAGTTCGGAATGTTGTGTTGTATGTTATAGCTATGATGGCATGACGAGTGGATGAGTGCATTGTGTGTTCATCAGCTTGTCATCTCCGAGTCTGCCACAGGACTAATAATATTTTGTAACCACTGTCAATGATTTAACTATACATTTAGCATTTTGATGAATATTTACAGAGCAATGTAAAAAACAACAACAACGTTTGTTTAACAAATTTTAAAATTTTAAAAGCCATAATAACACACAATCATTAATACTATGAGTTAATAATCTATGGTGAGCTTTATTTCAAACACTTCGTACAATATTCTAGTCATAATTTGGTTCTTCTTGCACATTGGAATAATAGTCTTCTGCATAGCGATACACATCACATATCTCATCTCTTTGACGATATTTATATTTTCTTGCATAAAAAGTAAATAATACAAAAGCAGCAATGGCCACTGCTACATTTATTGCATAGTACCATAAGCCACAGCTTGGGAAAGCCCTGGGGATAAAACTGAACGGAATAACAAATGCTGCACCAACGGCTTGAAAGATTCCTTTTGTGGCGAAAGACAATCCAGTAACCCCTTCATGGAGGGGGGGACTTTGGGCACACAAAAATTCGAAAAGACCAGTGTACAGCAAAGCATTGCCAATTCCATATAATAAACGTGGTATTAATGGTAGATATGATGTAATACTATATATATCTACCTCGTAAAATGAATAATCATTAAACCAATTTGGAAACATGCAACTGTGTTTAAGTGGCCTTAGAGATATAATTAAGGCAACCATCAATATCAATGTCATAATCTTAAAGATTATTCCTAAACCAATTCTCTTCAGCATGTTCAAAGAGTAACAACACCAAAGAGGTCTAAGAATTAGGTATACAGCAATTAATGAAATAACTGCAAGCGAAGACACTATATTGCTTCCATAAAAGTACTGATAAGCTGTGTCCAGTTCAAAAACTACATTATTTGATACATTACTATCAGGTAATCTGTTGTAAGTATACCAGAAAAAAGCTGGATCTGATGCGTAACTTAAAAAGAACACTGGACCAAGTGATAATATAAGTTTTATAATACCATAAAATGCTTTGACATCTTCAACTTCTTCTGTAGTAAAGGGACCTCCATATTTAGTTTTGGCAAGATCTAATCCAGTAGGTATCTCATCTTCGCAGTAAGTAAATGCACTACGTCTAACTGGAACTTTATGATGCCTTCAATATGAGTTATTCTATAAACTAGTTTATACGGATTGATTCTGGCTGGATTGATAAGGAACCAATGCTTTTTACGATGAGCAATGCACAGTGTTACTGCAACCATAACAAATGAGCCCAATCCTAGAATGCCAAACAGTGTCAAGCTAGTTGTTAATTCATAAAGTAAAAATGTCCATGGCTGTAGTATTAAAATTTGGACTAGAACTCGATTTCTGAAGACCTAACTTTACTTTCCAGTACGCAGTGTTTTCGCTATTTTGCGTAAAGGTTATGTGGTCAGCGTAAGCTTTGCGCTGTAAAGTAAGGGCTCTGCGGGTTCTTTTATGGTAGTACACTGTAAGTCCCAAAGATTTATGTAACATTACAATAATAAAAACTGGATACAAAATTATTCAAAGAGAAAAAAACAAGTTTATCAAATAGTGATACTATGACTTGTCACATGTGTTGGGCATACTAGTGTAATTTGGACTTTTCATATAGCATTTTCATGAGTATTCAACATTACTCTCAATGCACAGCGCTACTGATTAGCCCCCTGCAATAAAATGGTGGAAACTCAAGTTTGGTAACCCCACCATAACTGATTATGCTAATGACTAAAAATTCCATACAAATATATTTGTTTTGAAGTGCTATAGAAAAAATATAGTGCAGTCATGCTTTATAAATTAAAATAATAAACAATTGATTACTTTCATACAACTAAAAAGCGAAGTTATGTCCTGCTATTTATCGTCTTCACTAAATATGAAATTCTGCATACTTTGTAAAGGAAGGGGGATAAAAGCTGTGTAAAAGTGATGTATGCAGCTATGTATTTGAATCCTACTCTCTGGGGATTACAACCAACCACAATTATTTAGCTGATCTTCTGCTGACATAAAGCAGCTATATAAATGCCATGTGGTCTGATCCTTCACAGGAAAATACATTTTTATGCTCTGGGAAAATTGCTCTGACAAGAATATTTTTTCCCACATAGAACAGCAAGATTTGAGAATGTCTGCTACAGCAAGAAGGCTCTGATAATAAATATGAGTTTTATAGTTGACTACTACTTCTTATTTTCACAGCTGTGGAAGGCAACGTTATAAACTCCTGTATGAATCCGCTCAATTTAGTCACCTTGTTGTGTTGAATATAATTCTGATCTATTATACTGTACAAGTAGCTAGGACCGTACTAAGTTCCCAGCTTTTCTTTCACTCTTTTATCTGTGGCAAATGGATAGACTCAGGCATTACACCCCAAGCTCTGCAGTCTACCTTGTGCCTGGCATAGCCCATTTTGATTTTTATAGTCAAATTACAATTACTTTAAAGCATGTAATTATTTCATTTAATTATAATTACAAATTACAATACAACACGGTAAGAGATATTGGTAATATATATGTACCTTACCAAAACTTGGAAGTACTTGAGCAACCTCAAGCAACTTCTTGTCTATGCTTGTAAGTTCTCAGATGTTACTAATGATACTCATTAGCCATGCCCATGTAAACACAATAGATGAAGGTTGATGAAGAAAGAGTCCCGACAGGACTGTGATGCCTTTGCTGCAAGCAGTCACTTTAAATATCTCATCTTCCACTTGAGCCCCTTAATACAACTGCATACTTACACACCCCATACACACACACTAACATACACACAAAAATAGAGAATAGCTTTTTTTTTTCAATTTTATGAGATACATATCTGGTAGATTCTTGCTGAAGTAATAATTAACAGCTACCAAAGTTTTCAAACCATTATAGTGAGATGTGGGTACAACAGTGTGGTGTGTAGGTGACGCAACATGGGCAAATGAGTGTGATTATCCTCAACTTAACATGCTCTCTTATATTGTGTAAGCACTTTTGACTTTTGTCTATAAGTCACAATCAGTATTATACTCGCAATGTTATTGAAATCTAGAAATGTAGTATATCCCACTCTTGTCTACGAGATTTCCTAGTCGCTAGTCCGTCTAGGGGTATGCCCCTGACAGTTTTAAATCCATAATTAATTCTGCAAGAAGTTTGTACATATTTAAATTAATGTAAAAATTGTTTGCTAAGAATACATAGCTATGTACGTATATGTAAATATTGTGTTCGTTTAGTCTATATAAGCTATTCTATATACTTTTTTCAATTCACTGTAATTTTTCCCACAATGCACTACCTTTACACTTTTCTCCCAGCTACCAGAGCAACCAGTGCTACCAGTGCTACCTTGCTACCAGTGTTAGCTGTGTTATCTGTACCAATTATACCTCGTTTACTGATTGAATCGAAAATACACTGCTGCGTGCAGCTCTATAATGAATACTTGTGTGCTTAAGTCCTGCAATTTAGGGCTATACTCATATTGGATTATCTTTTTGCTACTAAAGCTGTAACACTGCACTAGTTCTTCACTCTTTATTATCAACATGATAAGAATTGCTACCATATAAATTACTATATCTGTAGAGCATATCAAATAGTGTGGCTAACCTTAAACTTTGGTAGTAATGCCTCCTATAGTCACGTTGCGTGGCAAAGCAGGGATATTTCCCATTTCTCATCCAAGAAAAAATTAAAATTCAAAGCGTACAGATGCTACAACTACAAAATGCAACTGTAAGAACACGTATACGCCGGTCACAAAATCTTCTCTTTCTCTATTTGCATAGGGTGTGCTTAGTGGTTGATCTCTACTGTTCTGCTACAGATGGGATTGTGTCAGTTCTGCTAGGAAACCAGAGGGTTTTTCTTTGGGAATGTATGTTTCTTTTGTCAGGAGGTATACCTTCAGTGACATTTAAGTAATTCCCCTAAACCAAAGAGTTTGTGTTTTTCCCAATCCAAAAAGAAAAAGTCAATGCAATAATATTTATATAAAATTGTATTGGGTTTTTAAGTTGTATGAGGGAGATGAATGAGAAACAGGAACTATTACTGCTGTGCCCTAATCACAGGGGAACAATTTCTTACTGCCCTTGTTATAGCAGGTTAGCTTCTATGCTAAAAGTTATCTAACCGAGTGCTGCAGTTAGTTTAACATTGAAACTAAATACAAGTCATGTAGGCATCTCTTACATGTTGATCTTCTCTTAAATATCTCATCTTCCACTTGAGCCCCTTAATACAACTGCATACTTACACACCCCATACACACACACTAACACACACACACTAATAGATATAGCTTCTTCTTTTTTCAATTTTATGAGATACATATCTGGTAGATTCTTGCTGAAGTAATAATTAACAGCTACCAAAGTTTTCAAACCATTATAGTGAGATGTGGGTACAACAGTGTGGTGTGTAGGTGACGCAACATGGGCAAATGAGTGTGATTATCCTCAACTTAACATGCTCTCTTATATTGTGTGAGCACTTTTGACTTTAGTCTATAAGTCACAATCAGTATTATACTCACAATGTTATTAAAATCTAGAAATGTAGTATATCCCACTCTTGTCTTACGAGATTTCCTTGTCGCTAGTCCTTCTAGGGGTCATCCCCTGACAGTTTTAAAAAGGCAGCATTTACATTCTATTTACTATTTTCAATGTTTAAGCTATATTAATACCTGATTAAAAGTACACAAATTATACTTTTGGTTTGACAATGATTTTATTAACCAATTAAGTGTAGAGTAAGCGCCAAGGTTTCGCACCTTAGTGTTCATTTACCACACCTGAGTGTTTACTTTTAGCAGTGAACTTTATAATTGTCACCTACTTGTTTTCTTTCTAACAACTCCTTTTTTTCCTTTTTTTGAGTCACTCAAATTATATTAACTGATATTTTGTCAGGCTTTGCTCCACAAGCATGAACTGTCATTATAGTATTAATTACTGTTAAAGTGAAAACATTTGTTGGACCATAAACTCTGTAAGACCTTCTATAAAATTCACGATGGAATCAGAGGAAGATAGTAAGCTACCTTTTTAGATTGCTTATTGTAGAGAGAGAGTGATTGTATGCTTACTTCCAATGTGTACAGAAAACCTACACACACAGATAGATGCCGTTACTTAAGTCTCATCATCCTATAATCATGTAAATAGAGGAATAGTGAGATGCTTGTATCAGAGAGCAAGGAGGGTAACTAAGAAACACCTACACAAAGTACTTCAACATCATGGTAATGACAATGCAACCATTAGGACAGGCTCTAAAGAGTTACCTTCTATAGTTCACAGGATACTGAGCAAGAGAAAGGTTTGATTCTTACTATCCCATACATAGCAGGATTGAGTGAGAGTATTCGGAGAGAGTGTGTAGAGATTTTGACATCAAAACAGCATTTAAGATGAGTAAGACACTAAGATCACATCTTACTAAAGTCAAAGATACTATACCAATTACCACCGAGCCATCCATAGTGTACAGTATACCCAACAGCTGTGGTAAAGTATATATACATGTAGGTGAAACAACTAGAAGGCTTGAGCAGAGAGTGAAAGAGCATCAGGATGCTTGAAAGAGAGGAGAGGTGATGAGAAGATTTCAGTCATTGCTGAACATGCTTGGCAGCAGCATCTCCCCCATTAAATGGGAAGAGGTAAGAGTTGTAGACAGAGCCAGTAAGAATCGTGAGTTGAAAATCAAGGAAGCTCTACACATACAGATGACACCTGACAACAATAAGTTTAACAGAGACATAGGTTTAAAGCTCCCAGGATGCTGGCTGTCCATCCTGCATGCAAATCACCCTCCAGGACATAATAAACAGTAAGCATACCCTCCAGAAATCTTGCTGTTTACACTGTGTTATTATATCACCACCATACTCTTCTGAATGTTCGTGGAGGTTCTGCTAGGCCCACACAGTATTGTATATAGTCAAATGAACTTCCCAGTTTGGTAGCCAAAGACTTGGTGTTGATGTGGAAGTAAGGGGATCCTTTGACCTGGATAGCCTGTTCTTTGTGGGCAAAGGTAGCTGGGGAACCTGTAGGAACTAGGGCTGCTATTGAATACCAGTATATTTGAGTGTAATATCTAAGCTTGCTCAATGCAATACAGCATGAGATAACACAGTGTGATGACTTGATGTCACATACCAAAAAGTAATATTGTAAAGATATCAGAATGGAAAAAAATTATTGTGAGCTGCTTGATGAAACTCACATAACTGGCCCACAGTGTCACACCTACACTGACACACAAAACAGCACAATCCATATAATCTACAATAATTTAATATGTTGGGTTTGTTACATGTGAGGTAACCCATGATATCAGTAATATCATGAGTTATCTCACATGTAAAAAAACTAAATATATTGCGTATAGCTAGAAGAGGAACCCATGAAAGCATGAACCAAGTATATATAGAAGGAAATTTCTTCAGGTATATACACTGAGGACAAAGGGCCTGCGTGATACTCGAAATTTTTAAGAATTATTCTTTTCTTTAATCTAAAAAATTATGGCTTAATAATACATTATTATTCAATAAATTTTCTTATTATTCCAAATAGAGATAAGTTAATAGTGATGATTGCAGCAGCTAGCTGTATGAAGTTGGTGCATTATGAAATAAATGAGTAAAATTATTAGAGTCTCGTATGTTATACTGAATTAATCAATATAGAGGATTAATATGTAATATGTACATCCTTGTTTTTAGTAGATTGGTGATAAATTGCCACAATATGTTCAAGTAAAAATTACTTAAATTTTAAATGTTGAATTACTTAAATTAACAAGAAAATTATATAAAAATTGGGCATATCAGTATACAGTGTATTACAAAAATATCTACTCATACACATTTTAATAATTCCTTTTATAAGTTAAAATACATCTTATAAATTTTTGTGAAAAGAAAACTCTTCCTTGCCAATGGGCCTGCTGCTCTATTATAATGTACAGAGAACTATATAACTATATAACAGCACGCAAAAGTAATATAACAATGAATCAGCATTAATGTCTTTGCTAAGTTAGAAAAACCTTGAGATAAGACCCAACTATTTCCAAGTAGGAGTAGCCAGGATATTAACTGTCAAATATGTCTGGATGTTTTACTGCTTTCTTAATTACTCTCGACACTAGCAGTATGGTTTATTTCATTGTTGCTGTTGTTGTTATTGTTGTTTTTTCACTTGCTACGGAATGTAATGAGTAAACCTGATTACTCTTCACAAGAAGGCAATGAGGCATCATAATTGAATTCAACATCAAGTCATCTGAATCACATAAATGTACAGTTCATCTTAGGGAATGATTGATAGGCATGAACTGTGAAAGTATGTTAAAGAGTAACGTTTAACTGATGGTCTATGTGGGGATTACACTTGTTCAGGTCCTAGACAATTCACACAGCCATAGCCAACAAGTTAATGAGCCCCTCCCATCCCATCTATGACTACTGCATTACACAAACCCTCATCCATTATTACCTATAGAAACTCCAATACACTTCCAAGCATCATTCAATTATACACTTAGACATTCACCCTCTTGTTCTTTCCCATGCATTTCATTCTAAACTTACCTCATACAAACCTACTATTTACTTTGGTTCTAGTCACACTACCTTTATATACTCTTGTAATGTAGTTCTTGATTTGTAGTATTATTACAGTTGTGAAAGTCAAAGTTGTCTTCTCTCTCTCCTAGCTGTCCTTGTGCAATCTCTGCTCCCTTGCTAGTAGAGATCTCTGTCTTGCTACTTAGTTCAGTTAGTGTTCTAGTCATTGTAGTAGTTAGTTGCATGTGTCTAGATAGACTGAGCTTTAGTAGTGACAGAAGTGCTGTCTGGTGCATAGTTCTTAGGTGTCCTTCGATTGTCGCTTGATTAATCGTTTCTGTCACAAAACTTGGAATGAATTACTCCACATTATTATGTGAAATTGTATAATCCTATTATTGCTCACTTTTCTTGTGGTCGTGAACTATTGATAGAGTAAGTAGCTGTCTGCATAATGTAGCTATATCTGCAAAGGTATATTATGGAATAGTGGTTCTTATCGCGACAGATTACACAGAATTGAGTATAGTACTGTAGTGGAAATTGTGGTCATAGTAATTACTATAGTGGTTACAATATGTTAGTAAAACAACACATAAATAAACGAGCTTAATTTCACCTACCTCCATAATTGTGCCATAAAATTTGTATACAAAACAGTATGACTTTATCTTGTAATTATTGGACCAGTAGATGTATATCGACAGTAATGTTACAACAGATTCATCCTATTACAATTAGCTGATTATTATACCTAAATGAGGTATAGTTCTATGTTATAGCTAAATATACTGTACTCAATAATTTTTTCTAAATGAGGTCACTGTATGATAAGAAAATTGTATTTGGGTGTTAGCGACACATGGCTAGCTGTCAACATTGAATTTCAGCTTGCTAATCAAAAATTGAAATTTTAATTATAGGACAAAATAAAATCTAATAACATTTTGTAACCACTCAATGATTTAACTATACATTTATCATTTTGATGAATATTTATAGAACAATGTAAAAAAACAACAACATTTGTTTAACAAATTTAAAAAATTTAAAAGCCATATAACACACAATCTATATATTAATACTATGAGTTAATAATCTATGGTGAGCTTTATTTCAAACTTCATACAATATTCTAGTCATAATTTGATTCTTCTTGCACATTGGAATAATAGTCTTCTGCATAGCGATACACATCACATATCTCATCTCTTTGACGATATTGATATTTTCTTGCATAAAAAGTAAATAATACAAAAGTAGCAATGGCCACTCCTACATTTATTGCATAGTACCTTAAGTTGCTATTGTTTGTGACAAGTGCTGACACTTTGGTATATATTGCGTCATGAAAAACAATCATTCATGCACACACTAGCTAGCTAAAATAAATAATGGGACATTTTATAAATTTCTAAAACTAACAAGAAATTTCATGAAAACTAATTAGATCATAACTATAGATGTGTGGGATTTCTAATTGACTGTATACAGTTGCAGTTAAATAGGGCTGATGTCTGCACTCAAGAATACTGAAGTTTGCTCTAATTGGTTCTCATTTTGTGTTGATTTAAGTCCTGAGTATAAGCTGTGATCATAAAATATGATAGACAAAGTCTTATTGCCACCGGGTCAAGTGACTCACCCTGGTTCTATTATAGCTACCTGGATTCATATGGAATTTTCACAAAAAATTAACGATGCAACAGTCTAGTCTGGCGGGCCAGACCCTTTACCTTCTTTTTTATGGGAGGGGGGGGGGGGAAGGGAAAGGGTCTGGAGTCACTAGCATCAACAACTTGTTCCTGAGGAATTTAATTAAAAAGTGTCAAAATTGCGTCACATATTCCCCCGCGTATTTTAATATTTCCCAGGAAAGAAGCTGTAACTTGCAGTTCGACCAGCATACCGGGTTGTGATCCGGCTTAGCTATGGAGTTCTGCTTAGGTTGTGGCTCTAATCTTCCATCAGAGTCTAGATATGTCCGTAGGCTAGTTGCAGAGAGATCAGATCTCTCAAGACTCCGTTATGGAGTAGTGTTAGCCTGGCGTAATCTATAATGAAGGAAGCATTGGAAGAGAATTCTGGGCCCTCTCTATGTTCAGTAGCTGTAATCTTACATTACAAACCTCATCAGGTAAGAGTCTCCCATGCTTGAAGAAGAAAAAAAGAACCGTATAATGACACATTATAATGACCCATTGTAATGACGTCCCCCATGACGAATGTACCAAGGAATGTGCTAAAACCGCCACCCCGGGGTGGCTCGAACAAGTCGTTGATGCTAGTTCCAGACCCTTTCCCTTCCCCCGCCCATAAAAAAGAAGGTAAAAGATCTGGCCCGCCAGACTAGCATCGGTCAGTGGCTGTGAAAACAGCATAATTACATAAAAACAGGGGATTTTGAAATTGTCAACCTGGCTGATGGGGGATGGTCATCTGAATTCCAGCCCCCAACCACCACGCTCTGACTCAGCGTGGAATTCACTGATATCTTTCTCGTTCCTTACAGCTTGATACAGTGTCATCTCTAGAGAATTAAGTTTTATAAACCCTGGTAGAGCAGACTAATGAGATAGACTGGCGTAGCTAGACCCTTTACTTTTTCCACGAAGTGTTTAGGTAAAGGGTACGGCTACCCAGACAACTAACGAGATTCGTTCGCCAGTGACTGACGAGATTCCTTTATTGTGGTGGTGGGTGGAGACTTGTCTGTTATGTAATGTGGCGGCATGATCCTCCACCCCGTTGTTTATGTATAGTCGTTGGCTGTAACTTATTGGGACTAAAATGGTATTCCTTTTCCTAGTAGGCGTTGGTGGAGTCTTTGCATTGGTGGTTTTTCTTTTAATTATTTGGTATACTGTGTATGTTGCCTACATCCACTGGAAATACTCGCACATCCCTTCTCCTGACAGGTCAAGGTATATGGTGATCAATAACTAGAATTGCATCTTACAATCAAAGTGATAATGTTAATGTGAGTCTTATCTTCTTTTAAAAGTAGAGAGATAGCTAGAAATAGTGAAGAGAGTAAACAATTCCACTGATAAAAAGAACCTTTAAAAAAGAAATTTTCTCTTGGTCTGTTGAGAGTGAGACTGCAGCATTGCAGTACCACTTAACAGTATAAATACAGAATTGAAATGTTTGATTGCCTGTTGGTTGTTGTAGCTCAATGGCAAAGTGCTTGTGCATTAATCAAGCGATCCTTAGTTCGATCCTAGCCAGACAATTTTTAATTCTGTATTTTTTTTTTAATCCTGTATTTTTTTTTTAATCCTGTGAAAGAAATAGAATACATCTAGTGAGTAAAAGAAGGCTGAGAGAGAAATTGTGAAGCATATTATTATAAAGATGCAGGACATGTACTGGTGTTTATACACATTAAGAGTGGGTAATACTTACTTAACTGAAAGCTTTTAGTGTAAGTAATATTTCTTAGTGTGACTATCATACACAGTGATTGAAAATAAAATATAAAAATAGGTAGGAATTTTCAACTAGAATGAGATAGTAGTGTGACTATATTTGTTTATTTCATGTTATATAGTTTCTATGCTGGACACTTAATAAATGCAAATAAGATGAAAAAAAACAAAAAAAAAGGAGCACGAATTACGGTTTTTATTGATCACTGGTAAGTTTTTGAATGTTTTAATATTTCAAATACCTTTGTCTAAATACAGGTCAAGAATCTTAGGTCAACAATCGTTTGTAATTTTTTTCTTTCATCATCCTTTCTTCGTTACTTTAAATTCAGAAGTTGTAAAGGTAATGATTACTACTGTATACTGAGACTATTATTAGCTAGGCATTTAATTGTAATACTAAAGTGGTTATTATTTTTGAGAATGTTTTGCCTTAGCTACATACTATCAACTTATCATTTGAGTTAAATTTATATACTTTTATTTTGTTAGGAAGTGGCGATGAATACTAAAAATAATAAATCTTCTAAATTTGTAAATAGTATCGCTACAGCATTTGGATTACGGTAAAGTTACTGGATATTATGTAGTATTTATTAAGTCATAATTCGTTAACTATTGATGATGACCAATAGAGTTATGCGCAAAGGATTAGTATTATTACCTAGCTATGAAGAATGGAAGCCACGACGTCAGCTCTATGACCCTGCATTTCATAGGAGGTAAAAGTTAACCAATTTTAAGTTATACTTTGTTAATTTTAGTGTTATAGTGCTAAAATGAATGGCAAATGTGGCTGTGTGTATTAGCTTATAAGTTACTAGCAAGTACCCACCACATAGTGGCACTTGATGTATTGTATTGCAAAGTAAGAATGCAGTAGCACAAGTTATCTTGCTCAGTTATCATTCTCTACCATGTTACATAAGTTTCGCTCTCCTGCTCTCCTTTTTCTGAACTATATGAGCTTTTCTTACACCCCACCTCTCCTTTCTTCAGCTCTACTTATTAAGTCATGGAGTCCCCTATTCCTTTGTCAATCTCTCCTGTTTATGAATTTCTGTCCTACTTTGAGAAACTTTTGTCTTCTATTTCTTACTTCACCTTTCTTGTGAAAACTAACCTCCGACTTTACCTGTCGATTCCACCCACTTTTTAGTTACTATTAATCGCTCACCTTTTTGCCTTCTTTTCTCTTCCATTTTAAACCTCCTACGCCGCTTTACCTCGGTTCGCCTCGCCGATTCCACCCGCTTTTCAGTTACAATTAATGGCCTTTTACCTTCTCTTTCATATTTTCGCCTGAAACCTATGCCGCTTCCATTTTCTATTTCACCCGCTTTTTAGAAATAACCAGCACTTTCTACTGGACATGACGACACTTTACCCACAATGAGATGACAATGCTTTACCAAACCGTCCATACAAAGCTCATGAATTATTCATGAATACACAGATCGTTGTTGTCGTTACTGACACACATGACAAGCATAATTATTATTATTATATAGACCATTGCATAATTAATGGTATCATCTTGTAATATTAAGGGTGGCCACACACCGCCTACGCAATTTTTTGTTGATGGTTGCTATGCACGATTACTACTATTGTATACTTACAGGGGCTTCTCCACTACTACACAAGGACAAAGTACCTGCCAAAGGAGCCGCTCACTAATTTTAGAGCGAATCTGGAGGAAATATCGGGGCCTGGTTATAAAACTTTGTAGCACTATTTTAGAGCGGTGCGGTGCACTACTAGCCGAGCCAATACTCTACTGCAAGACAACGAGTTCTTATCCATTTCAATATTTATTCGCAATTTTTTATATTTATAAGATATTGAAAAATTCTCGTTATGGTGCAGTTCATTTTTTTTTTGGTTTATTCGTGTGTAAAATTTTTGTGTCGTTCTCATTATTAGATTCCAAGAAAAACTCATACAAAATTTCGCAATTCTTAAGAAATAGCCCCACCCCCATATCTCGTACTACGAGTACACGAGCAATTATTTTTTCAATTAGTTTGTATTGGTTCTAAAAAGAGCCCGCCTATATCAAGAGTAAACAAACATCAATAAAACAATAACAAGAGAGTCAGAAGAGAGAGCAGTTTATTGGAGATAGCCAGAGGTGAAGGTATTAGATCTGCGCAGCTTGGGAAGTCTTCGCTCCGAAGAAATAGAGCCTGGTGCATAGGTGCCAACTTTCCAGAATCTATTTCAGGGACAAAAACCACAACCTGGCCACACCCAAATAACATACCCACAATGACATATTTTTTAATGACATCATCTATGCAAAAGTTTAAAATTACAATAGCAAGCTACAGCAATCTTGCTTTAGCAGCTAGCTAGCCTTTTACTTGTGGCATGTATATTGTTCAGGACTCAAGAAGCTCTGAACAGGACTAGAGCAAATAAGAACATTCTTAGCTTAGCTATTTCATACTATGTCAATACTTTACCCACCTACTCATAGACTTAATTTTATTCATAACTATACAACCCACTGAATGTATCACCTTACTCTACTCTATTTAAATGTTGTAATCATATGTCAAAACAAGATAAACTTTAAACTTCTGAGTTGGAGCCGAGAGTGTGCAAATACCCCCGCAACTATGTACTGCAAACAGCCCCCTGCAATCCGCCTTGAGAGCGACGTAGGCATATTGTAGAGTTAGATGCTTTGCCTTGCACACACACTGCAGGTTCTTACGAGGTCGTAGATAGTTTTATCTTCTGGTCCTTCGAACACTGTCGAAGTTTTACCAAGCTTGTTGCGTCACTACGACTGGATTAGAAAATCCGGACCTGACTGAGAGATTTACGCCCCCTCAGACATATATAGTTAGTGTGTTTACTAGTAGCTTTGATTAGGTCTAGACAGCCAGCTGGCTAGCACAGCTATAAGTAAATACCCAAAGGCCTACTACTTCACTAGCCTGCAGGCTTCCCGGAACAAACCATAGAGGGACTCCGTGACAGAGTGATAAATCCGGGACTGTCCCGGATGATCCGGGACAGTTGGCACCTATGCTGGTGGATCCATCTGCTTGAGTTCAGGTGCGCAGAGTCCGAAGAACAGCTACTGGAGGAGAGGCAGCCTGGTGCACCTTACCGCATGAGCTCAGACAACGTATGGAGAGTTGCTGTAAACGAATATGAGACAACAAGAAGCTAAACTAATACACCACAACTTCGCAAAGTATACTTCTGTTACTAATGCGCGATTGTTTTTGCTCGCGTATTATCGAATGGTGGGGTATTGGCGAGGAATAAATTAATGTCCAGATCTACATGCGGTGCACGTTGCTATGTGCGGCCACCCTTAATGACTTTATCAATAAGCACACTAGAATACCCCATAGAATTTGTGGAAAGTATAGAATTGTCAACTGTAAACTCTCAAGCCATTTGTGGTAGAGTTTTCTCCACAATTAAATATATCAAGCTGGAGGTTTTTTTTATCTCCAACCTGATTGAACTTAAGTTGCCACAAATTGTTTTAGGTTATCACAAGGAATGCATGTTATTCTAGCATAGAATATAATCCAGGTCCTGGACCATCTTGAAAGGATATAAGATGGAGAAATCAACATACACTGTCTTACTCGATTTCTGTTCTTCTAAGTGAAGTACAGTGATAGTTACGAGTGCATGGTGGTTGTAAGCTATCTCAATTCATATTTTAATATAAAGCTGAGCTAATAACACCTACATACATAAGTACTCAGAGACATTGCTATTATTCTTTTAGAATCTAAGCAAACTAAACTTTTTAAACCAATTCTAAGTAACCAAATAGCTCTTATTCCTTTAAGGGTGCCGGCACACCGGATACGCGCTCCACCCACACAAATCAATTAAGGTTAATTGGCTGTTGCTATGGAAAATAACTCCGATTCTATACCTTGCAGGTTCACACAGCCAAGCGGATCTACGAGCCATGCTGGCAAAATGTGGACTTACCAAGAATGAACGACACACGCACTGAACCAAAGAAGTTATGATGCCTCAAAGTCCCAAAATAAACGGAACTTATTGGAGATAGTGGAGGACGCACAGAAGCCAGAATTTCGTCCACCGCTTCTTCAGCTCATTGTTTACAATATTGTCGTTTTTGTTTTGTTCAATTCTATTTTGCTTTATGTTTACTCATATTTTTACGTGATTTTTTCTTGTTGCGTCACAAATGTATACTGTATCGAAAAACAAAAACGACTACTTTTATTACCTTGTTAAGTTACGCCGCTGTACCAAAATTGAAACACTAATCATCCGCCTTTCTGTACTTGGAGTACAAAATAGATTCCAATTGTCTCGCACTTTTTTGCCGCTGTGCAATTTTCTAGCCCCGCCCTCCGTAAGCCGAGTTAACTATACGCGTATAAGGCTCTTATCTATGCGCGGGTATTTAAGGTCCGCCCTCTACCTCTACAACTCGGTGGTTTTGTGGTTTATTGCTCAATTAAGCCGCGCGCGAGCGTTGCTATGTGCCAGCACCCTTAATGACAATTTAGCAGTATACCTTGTTTAAAAAGTGTTTTATCTAGTTACAATTGCTTGTTCACAATAGCTTGGTCGCCATTTGTCCTGAAACTTAGATTATTAATGAATAAAGTGATATCAACTATAATGGTGTCACCTGATGTATGCATAATTAATCTTTCTAAAAAAATTGCAAAAATGTAGATTGAATGTTGTTAGCACACACTAAGTACAGATGGTACAATTAGTATAATTAGCATATCGGGGATAGCTAAACTAAATTCCATTCAGGAAATTCTGTCATTTCTTCTAGACCATCCCATTATAATTATGATGAATGTACTTTGAGCTAATCAGACAAAATTTCTAATACTAATTTTTTTAAAGAGTAATACGACAATAATTGACTTTAGATATTTGGACGTACTTACTACTACTTTCAATGAGGTCATTAGTGATTGCATTGAAGATATGAAACCAATGGCAGATGGCTGCACAACTGTACCATTAAAAACATATGTTGGTGATGCAGTTTTCAATATCATTAATAAGGTGAGTTATTATTTTTGTTTTGATGTGTGTTCTATACTGCTAATACATATCAGGCAGGATTTGGTACTGACTTTACGAAGCATTGGAATGCAGATTCTCTCAAACTCAAACGGTTACCCAAAGACACGAAAAATGTGTTCAGATACTTGGTGGACAAAACTTTTGAAGCAACTCTGATGAACCTTACTTCACCATTTCCGTCGTTACATAAGGTGTGTTGTGGAAGGCTGATGTTAAGCCGTATTAGCTATATTTGATAATTGGACTACAGTTAAAAGAAGGAATATCTGAATATGCTTTGCCCACAAGGACAATATAAATTCACTTCTGTCATGTTTTACACAACCATAAAACATAAATTATCATTATGTATAATTTCTAAGCATGGTCCAACACTCTTCCAGTTTTTTTTTTCCCACTCACTTATTTTAAGAAGCTTATTATTTGATGTACCGCTAATGATGCCATTTTTACACAGCTCAAGTTTTGCAGAATGTTTTCACATCCTCACACTGAATCAGTCATTGCCTTCTGGAATAATAGTTATCAGTAATAGTTTTGTTTCTTTTTCACCATTTTCTCAGTCATATGCAATAAAGGTTGATACTAAGGTGAGTACTTGGTAGATAGGAAGATAAGAATTGAACAGTTTTGATGCATACTTGCCACCTTCACAGGGACATAAAAACCTGACCAATTTTACTAACCACCAGGTTAGTAAGTCGTCAACGAATGATCATTACCAGTCAAATATTTTTTCTAAGTAGAAGTTGAGTCCTTCACTTCATGTTGTATAGCTAGCATGCTAGAGGGATAGGTTCACACGCTGCCACCAGGAGTTGAGGGGAGAAGTTTCTCAGCGTTGTAGTTGAGCTATGCTCTCACTAATCGCCCACAGAAATCCCTAGATAGGCTGACCCTAGTCTTGCCAACCGAGTTTCTTCTTTAATTTGTCTAAAACTCTTGCTTGAGGACTTTCACAAAATTCAACATTAAACCCTTGCAGCTGGGCCACTGTTTAAATAACCCAACTACCAGGGAGGTTGAAAAGCAATGAATGGCATTAGGAACATAATCTACACTAATTACTAAGATAATTCTATTGATATTATGTTCATGTTCTCATGGGCTAATGTTTATGTTCTTGACTCCCTCAATGCATTCCTTTCTCTCATGGTGGGCATTCCCACACTAGACAACTTAGGTAACTAATGTATTAGCTATTGTGGGGAAGTACGGCACTCAAATTCCACTAGTCAGACTCACAGAGACAGTTTATTATCCACTTGCACAAAGAGTTATTAAATCTTATGCAGACTTCAAGAATAATGCAAAATGACTGACTGAAAATGATGGCCTGCACCTGCCGTATATATTCTAACAGATCCAGAGGCCCTAATGGAAGTGCCCAACAAATATAGATAACACAAAACAGCAACCAACAATTACATATTTGACACAAACACACATAGCTACTGTCTGTGAACCGTTAGCAATCACGTTCTTGACACAAAACATGTCTCTAAGAGTTAGCAGTAAATCTCTGTGTGGGAGGTGTCAGATCCTGCTGAGCCCTTCCCACACTATTTTGTAGACATTTGGTCATCCATAATAGCTGTTAGTGGAGTAACAGTTCAATGTAGACTGTTTTGTGAATATATGGCATCATAATAGTGCTATTTCATCAGTACCATCAATGTATCACACAAATCAGTATCAATGATATATATATATATTGGGTATGGCAAATCTATTCCCAAGGTACGAACCATCAAGATAATGGACCCCCACAGAATTGAGAAGTTGTTTCCACAATAAACTAGAGTGTATTGCAACTGCGGTACGAACCATCAAGATAATGGACCCCCACAGAATTGAGAAGTTGTTTCCACAATAAACTAGAGTGTATTGCAACTGCTTAATCTGTGAGCTAGTTATTGCTTGCTCACTTTCCAGTTGCAGGTATCAAAAAGATTGCTAATCAACAAGCCAGCAGTTCAATCAATGCAGGTACAGAAAGTGCTACATGGAGTACATTCCATTGTATGCATCCACAATTTTTAAAAATACAAGTCTGGTGTCTGGGAAGCATCCTGAAGCTAATGGTGAAAGTGTTTCTTGAAAGTGTCTTTGGAATATAGGCCATATAGTAAATTTGGGTAGAATTTTTTGCCCACAACAACTTCTATAATTTTTATACCATTCTGTTGCACAATGAATGCTCTACACCATTATACTGAAATCAAAAGTTACTATTGCAGGGCCTAGCAGCTACCATATTTAACCTAAAATTTTGATTGAAAATAAGTAAGTCACTGCATGAATACTATTGAGGATATTGTATCAGTGAATGTATAAACGCTAAAAGAAGTAATGAAGTTTCACAGAAGCATGCTAAGAGTCTGCGTTTATAAGAAAATGTCAGTCGGTTGTAGAATAGTCAACATCAGAGTTATCTAAACCTAAACAATCCATGTGTGATATTTTAGAATAATATCTATCCTGCTCCTCATTCATCATATTCTAATATATCTGCCTCAGTAATTTATCCTGAACCCTTTTGACGCCGACTTTCTTCAACACTTTGGGCGTCTTTTAGAATTAAAATGTGATTTTTTAATTTCTACCGCATAGCAACCACAAAAATCCACAAACAAACAGCCAGGCATGTATTTGGGGTGATAGGAATTTTGGCTTAGGAAAGAGTATGTGTTTGGGGGGGCAGGGGTGGGGGGGTGGGGTGGGGTAAGGGACCTATACAGTTTAGATGTGAACACATGCTGCAGTTTAAATATGGATTAACTAAAAGATCAAAATAATCATTGGATTCTATATGTGTATGATTAGCGGAATTGGAATCCATTTGGCAAGGGGAGTTAGATCCCAGTGTTCTCCTTGCCCCTCTCACCCCTCCCCACCTTCTCCCCTCCCTTCCTTCTGCTCTCTGTGGACAAAACAAGTTGTGCCCAAATTTATTACAGCCATTATTCCTGAGCCATTTTAGATGACGGCAAGAAAAACTTCAACCACTGTGTTTCAGACACTGGATTTGTATTGTTAGAAACAGGAAAAGCTACTCTATCCAGACAGTGTAAAAAAGCCTAAAAATACTCAGAATTTAAGCTACACCTTGCAATGGATGTGGTGAAAAAATATACAATGGAATGTATTCCTTGTAGCACTTCCTGTATCTATAATGACTAGACTGCTGGCTTACAGACTGATTTCCATAATTTCCACTCCCTTTTCCCCTTCTTCTCAAGCAATTTGATTAATTGAAACTATATTTATAAGTATAATTATAAGTATTTATAGCTAGCTCCCTGTTGCATGCTAAACCTACCATCATTTAAGTCATACATTTGCATTGTAAATGTGAAATTCAGACAAATAAAACTAGTCTAATATATAAGTTTTATGCAGAGGATAGGATAAGCATAGAAACATTGCTGGCCATTATCCCAATCTAAGTTAAATTGGAGCAGTCAATTTCCCAAGTGATCAATCAAAAGATTCAGTTGAACTCAGTGAAATATTTTGTGTATGTATGAGAAATCGATATTGCATGACGTTATTTCTTCTTCTATTTTATTATTTAGTGCATCGAGTAACAATGGGTACTGTAACTTTCTACTTTATGTTATGTTTAATGCTCTAAACAAATAACATCATTGTAGTATAGATAAGTTGTACATCTTGTGCTCTCCCCAATACTTCATCTATCAACTAATTTTTTTCTACAGTATCTCTATCCGATTAAAAAACATCAATACATGGAGTGCATAACTGCTTTTAGAAAAATTGGTAAAGAATGTATCATAAAACGAATTAAGATGATTGAAAATGGAGAAGATGTACCAATGGATATTCTTTCATGCATGTTGAAAGGTATGCTAAATATTTATAGGTAATGTTCACTTTATCCATTTATACATTGTGTAAGATTAAATCTTGCTTAAAATTAAAAAAAACTATAGCAGTATTTGTTTCTTTTGAGGACGTAAACTGGAAGTTTACTTGTGAAATATTATCCCGTTATCTTGCTACTTAACCCTCAGTGACATGCATCGGAGAGTTATAGTAGTCTTCCTGTTTGTCTGTCTGTCATGCTCTGATTTTTGACAATTAACTGTTGATTGAGGTATGCACTTACTCAAAAGGATGATCTAAGATCTTTCATTGTGCTACTTTTTAATTTCATGCTGTTCTTTGAGATAATGTAAAGCTGTCAGTTCCACGTAAGTATTAGCCTTTGTGGGTAATGCCCCCTATCATCACATCATTATAGTTTTCTCTTGCTACCTCTTGATATTTTTACTTTATGCTGGAAATTTGACCGAGATTTGTGTTGAAAATATATACCGGTGAGTGTCTCTAACTTGTTTAGCTTCTTCTCTTACGAAGACAGCTATTACATATACTATTTTCATTGTTAGTGCTATATTGAGACCTATTTCTGATTAGAATAGCCAATAAATTATTTTTTGGTCAGATATGATTTTGACATACATAGCTAGTGTATGTAGTGCTGGGTTTGTATCTTTGGTGTTCCTCAATTTTATCTAGTGGTAGATTGTATTTTGAATGTATGCATCTGTATTTACCAATGTCTTTAATTTTTTTTCAGAGCTGTATACTACATTCCAAACCTTCATTTTACAATTGAACAAATAGGTCTTGACTGTAATAATTACTTTGTACTAATTCAAAAAAATGCTAATTATTTTTCACTATTTATGCATATAAGTTCCTTGAAAATTTCTGTACAATTAGTCCAAGATTATTATAAAGGACTAACAGCCTGTATTTTGCAATACAATTATTAATAATCAATATGATGAAAATTCATTAGCTACTCTGTTCTATTGTTTTGTTTATTTTAGGTGTTCAGAGCAATAATTTGGATGTTGAGAACTTGATTGATGATTTTGTTACTTTTTATTCTGCTGGTAATTTAGTGCTAACAGTAATTTTGTCTAGATTGTAACTATTGTGTGAAATTAGGGCAAGATACAACAGCAAACACAACCATGTTTGCTATTGTTCTTCTTTGCCAGCATCCAAACGTTTTACAGAGGTATATTGATATAATACTGTTAACTTTTCTTCACTAGCAATTCTGTTTTACTAAGGTTAAAAGAAGAAATCCATGAGGTTCTGGGAGAGAGAACAGTAGTCACAAATGAAGATCTGATGAAGTTAAATTATACCGAACAAGTAAGGGTGGTTAGCTACATTTGGTGTGTGAATTATAATTGTTGTTTTTTCCCTATGATAGTTTAATCAAGAAGTATCTGTATCCATAAACTGTCTAAATGTTATGTGCTACCTGTTAGTCTGTCTGTTTGTTGTTGTTGTTGTTTTTGTTTTTTGTTTTTTGTGTCACTGTAAGGTCACCAAAGGAATAATAGATTTCGTAATATGGCATAATCAATTAAAGAATTATTGCCTATCAAAAATACCGTCACACTACTATCAAACAAGATTATAATTATGAGGCATGATCCAGTTGATGTAGCTAAATGACTCAAGGAAGCAATCAATTTGCTGAGATTCTTTTATTATTTCAAGTTTGAAGGAAGGCAAGACAGATTTTCACTTTGAAATATAGTCTATTTTATGATTCATTTAATACAAGTATCTGAACATAATAATGCTATGTACTACAGTATAACAGGTGACATACAGTATCACCGCTACAAATTACCTGTACTCAGTTATTTGTGGCCTACTTTATTTGGATAGATAATAATTAGCAATGCTCACTGATAAAGTATTGAAAACACACTGTGAGCTATAAATGTAAATATTTTTGTGTATATACAGGTTTTTTATGAAACTCTGCGTATATATTCAGTCGTTCCTGGGATACTTAAATCACTCCAGTCTGCAGCAGTACTTGAAAATTACAGTGTACCAGCTGGTACAACAATATGGGTTAGATAGTATAATTTATATTAAGTATTTTGGTCTAATAATTATTTTTTTAGCTTGCAAATGCCAGTATGGGTCACAGTGAAGAATATTATGACAATCCTGAGGAATTTAACCCCGATCGATTTGATCCTAATCAAAGGTACAATATAATTTTATGTTTGTGTTTTCTAGATAAATTTTAGCATGATTGGTTAATAGAGTAACTGTTTTGTTACCTAACTATAGGATCATTATGAGATAACTCAGTGGCGTGTTCAAGTTGTATTGTGCAATCACAACTTCTACTTATATTTTATATTTTCTGGCTTTAGTTAGACAGGATAACTTAAATTTCTTGACTTATTAATGAATTAAGAGGTAGTAATTGTAACTTCAAAAAGTGTACAGAAAACAGAATTCACAAATTTACAATTTAAAAATGTACTTACATAGTTAAGTACTGAATTGCATATACTTATGCTTTTAGTTTTTGCAATAAATAGAGAGTTTTAAGCTGTGGGGCAGTGAGATAATTCATAAACCCAATAAAAAGCCCAACAGTAGTTTAGCTCACACTTGTAAAGTAGTTATGATAAATTTAAAAAAAATTTTTTTATTAAGCACAAATTTTAATAGCATCTCCACATTTTAGAAAAATATTAATGGAAGCTAATTTTTAATGAGGCTACCCAATTGTTTTTATGAATGTTTTCTTTTGTTGCAGGCCAAATTCTTTTGTATACTTTCCATTTGGAATCGGACATAGATCATGCATTGGAAAGCAGTTTGCCATTGTGAGTAATATACTATCATAAAATTGATTCCTATAGTTATTATCAATGATTATGACTTGGAAATATGTGAGCGGGTCTGGGAAAAGGGACCTTATGGTGCAATAATTGAAATTGAGATATAGGCTCCATAAGTAAGTCATCGTAAAAATTCTTTCTTTCTCCTATTTTTGTTTTTTGCAGAATTAGTCTTAGTGACCCTTACTCTATGTCTATGCCAAATTTACAATGTCAAAACAACTTAAAAGACCCGTGAAAGACAAGCTACTTTTTATTATCTCTCGTTCTCGAAGTACAATAAACAGGGAATGGGAGGAGTTTCAAAGAAACAACTAAAAAAGCAGCATAGCTTTGAGACTTTAGCATACACTCTACAGCTTACCTCTGACTGAAAGTTTACTGCTACATCGAGTAAAGTAGCCAAGGATTCCGACAAGACAGGCAGAGACACTCTGAAAGCTAAAATGAACTCTACGCAAAACTTCTGTTAAAAAGCGGCTGCACGATTTAATTGCGTATGCTGAGTACGCCGTTAAGTATACGGTTAATTATACCGGAAGTGGAAATTCAATTTATGTTTTCTCCTAGTTCAATTAATTTGCTGAATACAGCCCAGTTCAACTGCCAGTTTCTCTGCGCGTCGAAGGTTTCACCCTCCAGTATTTTAGCACTTTGTTGAGATAAATTGTAGCTTTTATTAGCATATAAAACTCAATTTTTTTTTATTTGCGCCATAAGGTTTCTTTTCCTAGACACACTCACATATATGAGTGCAATATTTCTTACATAGTCTAGCTTGACTAGTTAGAATTACTGTGGTCAATTTAAGTGTTTTCGATTGATGTATTAATTTGCATCAATAAATGAGCAAGTCTCCAAAAACAACATCTATAGTAATCCCCCAGAAAAAGCAAATAGAGGGCATTATTGACAACACCCTAAACATACCCTTTTAAACAATAGAATAATACATCATATTCATAGGGCAGCTGTGCAATTATCAGGCGAACTGGAAACATTACTGGATGGTAGACTGTGGTTATGTATCTATAGCTGCCTTTTTTCAAAACCGCTAAGCACATGCTTAAGCACTTTGAGGGAACCACTGTAGCTAGTATTAACTAACACAGCTAATTTATAATAACTAAATAAGGTGTTGTTTTAGGCTATAGGCGATGCATTCACCATATTAACTTGGTGAATGCATCGCCTATAGCCTAAAACAACACCTTATTTAATGTATAATTATGCATAATTACAACTTACCTGACTTTCCTAACCAACTCAACTTGATTTTTAACAACGTATATTTTGATGCTTTGTTCATAATAATATGGCGAATATTCGCTTTACCTATGTAAATATGGCGAATATTAGCTTTACCTATGTACACTAGTGTAAAATGACTGGGGGGTCATTTTTAAAGGGGTCACCTGACACTTCTGTACAATCGATATTATGACCACAGGAAAAATAACTGTATCTAACTAGTTCACACACTTGTCTACACCCGTATTCAAGCAATATAACTCGAGCATGGTTTCTTGAAGTGGCCTCAACGAAGCCCAGTTAACTTACTTCAATCAGCCAGCAACCAGATTTGTTAGAGTGAACAGCCCACCAATATCTTTCTTAGCAATGCTCCGTCACAACTGGCACATGTGTGCTTAGCCTCATAGTGTGAGTTCTGACACAAGTCTAACTGGCACAAGTTCCTAGCCTCATAGCATGAGTTCGAAAACTTACCAGAGCTTACAACTGCACCGTAAGCTAGAGAAAATGGTTATTAATCCGTTTCCACATTAATGTTTTTTATATCGATACATTTACCAGTTGATACTGAAAAATTAATCGCTGCGTTTAGGCTGATTTTCCCAAATCGGGTCACCAATGTGGTGGGCCTTTTAGAACATTCTAACTATCTGAAGCGTGCTGGAAATTGTCGTACAATGTTCTAGTGTTATGGGATATATTTTGGAGAAAAAATGTTGAAATCATTAAGAAACTGAGGAGTAAAATGTCTCAGCAATTCGTTAGCAAGATTTTCAATGCTCCAAAGTAAACTGTTGGTGTTGTATGATAATAATTACATATGAAATAAATAATATTTTTGATGATGCAGACATTTATAAAATTACTATGCCCAAATAACTGTTTAGCAGTGTATGTCTAATATTTTGTATAATACAGTAGACCCTCAGTTATCCGAACCACATTTATCCAAACTCTCGCTAATCCGAACACCATTTTTGGGAAATATAATTATATTCATTTGGAATTTTGCTGTGCCTTAAATAGATTAGAGATTAAGACCCCATTCAAAACGACTTATTTCGAATATCCGAACATTTCAAATATCCGTACAACCCTCAGTCCTGAGGTGTTCGGATAACTGAGGGTCTACTGTACATGTATAATGTCAATCACCATATTATTTTGGTGTGTTGATTGTTTTAATAGCATTCAATAAAATACAAATGTTCTGTTTTAATAACATCATTTTTGTCGCTAGATGGAAGCAAAAATTTTATTAGCAAGATTATTTCAAGTGTTTACCTTCAAATTTCCGGAAGATTATCAGGTCAAGACTAAACAGCATATAACTCTTTGCCCAAATGATAATCTATCATGTGTGCTATCCTTAAATAAATAGTTATGAATTTTTATCTGAACTATCCTTAAATAAATAGTTATGAATTTTTATCTGAACTTTAATTTTAGTTACTTAATGTTGTGACATCAATTTCTTAAATGTTAATATTTAGTAAGATGATAATTTTACAAAGTACAAATGGAGAAAAATATTTATAGTACTCTTTTTGATTAACAGCAGGAAAGCATGTGAGAGGAATTATGGATTAGTATAGATACAGAAACTGGGAGACAATTATTTACATTGTACTTTATAAACTGAAAAATTAGTTAATCACTTTTTCATAAAAAATCGTATCACAAGCACTAATTAGTGTTATTATAACATACAGGTGGAACTCAGTTAACAAAGAAAATTATACAACTGTGCATGTTGAGTTCTCTGCCAAACGGCTTAGCATAATAACAACTAAAAAGTTTTTATTGCTAGTTGCTGTTCCAACTGCAGAGAAGTGAAATGTTCATTTCCCAATCTTTTTTTTTATTTTTTTTTATGCTGTACTACATCATTTAGCATTAAGGGTGCATTAAATCATTACTGGAATGTATATGGCAGCTGTAAGAGTTCCCATGGGACGATGGCTAATGGCTGCTATAACTTATCCCCGGGGATCAGTTATGGCGACTACAACTGATCCCTTTTACAGAATTGAAGTGTTTGTTTGCCGGCTTGTTGTCATAGCTGATCAGTGGCAGTGGTGCACTTGTGCATTAAGCAGGCAGTTCTGAGTTAATTACTGGTCGCAACCAAATATTTTATCTTGTAAAGATTTACATCACACACTAAGTACATATGATACAATACAGTTTAATGAGCATATATGGTTAGCTAAACCAAATAAAAAATGGACTGATATGGGACCATCAAATTTATAATGATGAACAAGACAATATTAAGTGAAGGACACACACACACACACACACACATATATATACACTCACTATTTGTAAGCTCAACTTCATACAGGCTGATTCAGATTAGATTACATGATATTATACTCAGTATTCTGACTAGACAGTTTTTATAGAGCAGGTGATGGACAGGGTAAGGGCTACAATATTGGAAACCATTTTGTCATTGTGAGTAATTATACTATCATACCTGTAAATTTATTTCTATAGTTATCACTGATTTGAAATAATATTTCTTACATCACCTCATTTTAGAATGCTTTGGCTAAATGTTTGATACCATTAGCTAGTTATCAATCAATAATGGAATGATTAAAGTTCCAAAACACTAACTTCTATAATAATAGCAATTTTTTTCTCTTTTTAACAGCCATAATATTTATTTATAACTTAACCCTAAAGTTATGTAATAGTTATGCCATGGCCAACGAGGGGTTATGGAATATAACCGTCCCGATCCCGGAGGGATAAGGGTGGTGATATTCCATAACCCAGATGTTGCCATGGCACAACTGTTTTATACCATAGTTGCTGCTACTACAACTCTCTCATATCCACCTATATGGGACCAGCCCTACCACATATAACTGTCCTGCCAGCTCTCATACCACAGGAATTTACCACAGCTAGCTGCTTTACTGCTTACTGCTGAGCAGCCCAGGTAGAGTTAGATCTGGAGATAACAGCTGGCAGCTACAATGCTAAAGCAAACTTGCTAAAGTAAACTTGCTAAAGTAAACTTTCTGGCGTGCTTCAATTGAATTTTAATTGAATTTTAATTTTGGGCCGGAAACACGGAAGAATTCGCTTGACACCAGGAAAATATCATAGCCCCAGGAAGAATTCGCTTGACACCGGGAAAATATCATAGCCCCAGGAAAAATCACCGGGAAAATATCACTTTTAATCCATGGGTGTTACCGCAGCAACCATGATATAAAATTAAATATTTTGGCTGTTCAAGAGAGCCCACACAGTATTATATAATAGTCAAATGAACTTCCCAGTTTGGTAGCCAAAGACTGGTGTTGATGTGTAAGTAAGGGGATCCTTTGACCTGGATAGCCTGTTCTTTATGCGCAAAGGTAGCTGGGGAACCTGTAGGAACTAGGGTTGCTATTGAATACCAGTATATTTGAGTGTAATATATCTAAGCTTGTCCAATGCAATACAGCATGAGATAACACAGTGTGATGACTTGATGTCACATACCAAAAAGTAATATTGTAAAGATATCAGAATGGAAAAAAATTATTGTGAGCTGCTTGATGAAACTCACATAACTGGCCCACAGTGTCACACCTACACTGACACACAAAACAGCACAATTCATATCAACAATAATGTAATATTGTTGGGTTTGTTACATGTGAGGTAACCCATGATATCAGTGATAGTCATGAGTTATCTCACATGTAAAAACCTAAATATATTGTGTATAGCTAGAAGAGGAACCCATGAAAGCATGAACCAAGTGTATATAGAAGGAAATTTCTTCATGTATAATATATACACTGAGGACTAAGGGCCTGGGTGATACTCGAAATTTTTAAGAATTATTCTTTTCTTTAATCTAAAAAATTATGGCTTAGCTAATAATACATTATTATTCAATAAATTTTCTTATTATTCCAAATAGAAATAAATTAATAGTGATGATTGCAGCAGCTAGCTGTATGAAGTTGGTGCATTATGAAATAAATGAGTAAAATTATTAGTCTCTCATTTTAATAATTCCTTTTAGCTATAAGTTAAAACACATCTTATAAATTTTTGTGAAAAGCAATATGGTTTATTTCATTGTTGTTATTGTTGTTATTGTTGTTTTTTTCACTTGCTACGGAATGTAATGAGTAAACCTGATTACTCTTCACAAGAAGGCAATGAGGCATCATAATTGAATTCAACATCAAGTCATCTGAATCACATAAATGTACAGTTCATCTTAGGGAATGACTGATAGCATGAACTGTGAAAGTACGTTAAAGAGTAACGTTTAACTGGTGGTCTATGTAGGGATTACACTTGTTCAGGTCCTAGACCTTCACACAGCCACAGCCAACAAACTACTGCATTACACAAACCCTCATCCATTATTACCTATAGAAACTCCAATACACTTCCAAGCATCATTCAATTATACACTTAGACATTCGCCCTCTTGTTCTTTCCCATGCATTTCATTCTAAACTTACCTCATACAAACCTACTATTTACTTTGGTTCTAGTCACACTACCTTTATATACTCTTGTAATGCAGTTCTTGATTTGTAGTATTATTACAGTTGTGAAAGTCAGCGTAATCTAATGAAGGAAGCATTGGAAGAGAATTCTGGGCCCTCTCTATGTTCAGTAGCTGTAATCTTACATTACAAACCTCATCAGGTAAGAGTCTCCCATGCTTGAAGAAAAAAAAAAGAACCGTACGCATTATAATGATGCATTATAATGACGTCCCCCATGACCAATGTACCAAGGAATGTGCTAAAACCGCCACCCCGGGGTAGCTCGAACAAGTCGTTGATGCTAGTTCCAGACCCTTTCCCTTCCCCCGCCCATAAAGAAGAAGGTAAAGGATCTAGCCCGCCAGACTAGCATCGGTCAGTGGCTGTGAAAACGGCATAATTACATAAAAACACGGGATTTTGAAATTGTCAACCTGGCTGATGGGGGATGGTCATCTCAGCGTGGAATTCACTGAAATCTTTCTCGTTCCTTACAGTGTCATTAAGTTTTAGAGTCTGGTAGAGTAGACTAATGAGATAGACTGGCGTAGCTAGACCCTTTACTTTTTCCACGAAGTGTTTAGGTAAAGGGTACGGCTACGCCAGACAACTAACGAGATTCATTCGCCTGTGACTGACGAGATTCCTTTATTGTGGTGGTGGGTGGAGACTTGTCTGTTATGTAATGCGGCGGCAACAGCCAACGACTATACATAAACAACGGGGTGGAGGATCAACTTATTGGGACTAAAATGGTATTCCTTTTCCTCGTAGGCGTTGGTGGAGCCTTTGCATTGGTGTTGGTGATTATTTGGTATACTATGTATGTTGCCTACATCCACTGGAAATACTCGCACATCCCTTCTCCTGACAGGTCAAGGTATGTGGTGATCAATAACTAGAATTGCATCTTACTGTCTAATTAAAGTGATAATGTTAATGTGAATCTTATCTTCTTTTAAAAGTAGAGAGATAGCTAGAAATTGTGAAGAGAGTAAACAATTCCACTGATAAAAAGAAAATTTCTCTTGGTCTGTTGAGAGTGAGACTGCAGCATTGCAGTACCCCAACAGTATAAATACAGAATTGAAATGTTTGATTGCCCGTTGGTTGTCGTAGCTCAGTGGCAAAGCGCATATGCATTAATCAAGCGGTCTTCAGTTCGATCCTAGCCAGACAATTTTTAATTCTGTATTTTTTTTTTAAATCCTGTGAAAGAAATAGAATACATCTAGTGAGTAAAAGAAGGCTGAGAGAGAAATTGTGAAGCATATTATTATAAAGATGCAGGACATGTACTGGTGTTTATACACATTAAGAGTGGGTAATACTTACTTAACTGAAAGCTTTTAGTGTAAATAATATTTCTTAGTGTGACTGTCATACACAGTGATTTAAAAAAAAAATAGGTAGGAATTTTCAACAAGAATGAGATAGTAGTGTGGCTATATTTGTTTATTTCATGTTATATAGTTTCTATGCTGGACACTTAATAAATGCAATTAAGATGAAAAAAAAAAATGACACAGGAGCACCAATTACGGTTTTTATTGATCACTGGTAAGTTTTTGAATGTTTTAATATTTCAAATACCTCTTTCTAAATACAGGTCTAGAATCTTAGGTCAACAATCGTTTGTAATTTTTTTCTTTCATCATCCTTTCTTCGTTACTTTAAATTCAGAAGTTGTAAAGGTAATGATTACTACTGTATACTGAGACTATTATTAGCTAGGCATTTAATTGTAATACTATTATTATTTTTGAGAATGTTTTGCCTTAGCTACATACTATAAACTTATCATTTGAGTTAAATTTTATATACTTTTATTTTGTTAGGAAGTGGCGATGAATACTAAAAATAATAAACCTTCTAAATTTGTAAATAGTATCGCTACAGCATTTGGATTACGGTAAAGTTACTGGATATTGTATAGTATTTATTAAGTCATAATTAATGATGACCAATAGAGTTATGCGCAATGGATTAGGTTTAATACCTAGCTATGAAGAATGGAAGCCACGACGTCAACTCTATGACCCTGCATTTCATAGGAGGTAAAAGTTAACCAATTTTAAGTTATACTTTGTTAATTTTAGTTTTATAGTGCTGAAATGAATGGCAAATGTGGCTGTGTGTATTAGCTTATAAGTTACTAGCAAGTACCCACCACATAGTGGCACTTGATGTATTGCAAAGTAAGAATGCAAGTAGCACAAGTTATCTTGCTCAGTTATCATTTTCTACCATGTTACATAAGTTTCGCTCTCCTGCTCTCCTTTTTCTGAACTATATGAGCTTTTCTTATACCCTACCTCTCCTTTCTTCAGCTCTACTTATTGAGTCATGGGCTCCCCTATTCCTTTGTCAATCTCCTGTTTATGAATTTCTGTCCTACTTTGGGAAACTTTTGTCTTCTATTTCTTACTTCACCTTTCTTGTGAAAACTAACCTCCGACTTTACCTGTCGATTCCACCCACTTTTTAGTTACTAGTAATCGCTCACCTTTTTGCCTTCTCTTTTCTTCCATTTTAAACCTACGCCGCCTTACGTCGCCGATTCCACCCACTTTTCAGTTACAATTAATGACCTTTTACCTTCTCTTTCATACTTTTGCCTTCCTTTTTGAAACCTATGCCGCTTCCATTGTCTATTTCACCCGCTTTTTAGAAATAACCAGCACTTTCTACTGGACATGACGACACTTTACCCACAATGAGATGACAATGCTTTACCAAACCGTTCATACAAAGCTCATGAATTACTCATGAATACACAGATCGTTGTTGTCGTTACTGACACACAAGTATATTATTATATAGACGATTGCATAATTAAAGGTATTATCTTGTAATGTTAATGACTTTATCAATAAGCACACTAGAATACCCCATAGAATTTGTGAAAAGTATAGAATTGTCAACCATAAAATCTCAAGCCATTTGTGGTAGAGTTTTCTCCACAATTAAATATATCAAGCTGGAGGTTTTTTTTATCTCCAACCTGATTGAACTTAAGTTGCCACAAATTGTTTTAGGTTATCACAAGGAATGCATGTTATTCTAGCATAGAATATAATCCAGGTCCTGGGCCATCTTAAAAGGATATAAGATAGAGAAATCAATGTACACTATCTTACTTGATTTCTGTTCTTCTAATTGAAGTAGTGATAGTATGGAGCTGAGAATACGAGTGCATGGTTGTAAGCTATCTCAATTCATATTTTAATATAAACCTGAGCTAATAACACCTACTCAGAGACATTGCTATTATTCTTTTAGAATCTAAGCAAACTAAACTTTTTAAACCAATTCATAAGTAACCAAATAGCTCTTATTCCGACAATTTAGCAGTGTACCTTGTTTAAAAATTTTTTTATCTAGTCACAATTGCTTGTTCACAATAGCTTGGTCGCCATTTGGCCTGAAACTTAGATTATTAATGAATAAATTGATATCAACTATATATAATGGTGTCACCCGATATATGCATACTTTATCTTTCTAAAAAATTACAAAAATGTAGATTGAATGTTGTTAGTACGCACTAAGTACAGATGGTACAATTAGTATAATTAGCATATCGGGGATAGCTAAACTAAATTCCATTCAGGAAATTCTGTCATTTAGACCATCCTATTATAATTATGATGAATGTACTTTGAGCTAATCAGACAAAATTTCTAATACTAAATTTTTTTAAAGAGTAATGCGACAATAATTAACTTTAGATATTTGGACGTACTTACTACTACTTTCAATGAGGTCATTAGTGATTGCATTGAAGATATGAAACCAATGGCAGATGGCTGCACAACTGTACCATTAAAAATATATGTTGGTGATGCAGTTTTCAATATCATTAATAAGGTGAGTTATTATTTTTGTTTTGATGTGTGTTCTATACTGCTAATACATATCAGGCAGGATTTGGTACTGACTTTACGAAGCATTGGAATGCAGATTCTCTTAAACTCAAACAGTTACCCAAAGACACGAAAAATGTGTTCAGATACTTGGTGGAAAAAACTTTTGAAGCAACTCAGAGGAACCTTAATTCACCATTTCCGTCGTTAAATAAGGTGTGTTGTGGAAGGCCGATGTTAAGCCGTATTAGCTATATTTGATAATTGGACTACAGTTAAAAGAAGGAATACCTGAATACGCTTTGCCCACAAGGACAATATAAATTCACTTCTGTCATGTTTTACACAACCATAAAACATAAATTATCATTATGCATAATTTCTAGGCATGGTACAACACTCTTCCAGTTGTTTTTTTCCCACTCACTTATTTCAAGAAGCTTATTTGATGTGCCGCTAATGATGCCATTTTTACACATCTCAAGTTTTGCAGAATGTTTTCGCATTCTCACGCTGAATCAGGCGTTGCCTTCTGGAATAATAGTTATCAGTAATAGTTTTGTTTCTTTTTCACCATTTTCTCAGTCATATGCAATAAAGGTTGATACTAAGGTGAGTGCTTGGTAGATAGGAAGATAGAATTGAACAGTTTTGATGCATACTTGCCACCTTCACAGGGACATGAAAACCTGTCAGGCTATCATTACCAGTCAAATATTTTTTTCTAAGTAGAAGTTGAGTCTTTCACTTCATGTTGCTAGGGGGATAGCTAGCATGCTAGGGGGATAGGTTCACATGCTTCCACCAGGAGTTGAGGGGAGAAGTTTCTCAGCGTTGTAGTTGAGCTATGCTCTCAGTAATCGCCCACAGAAATCCCTAGATAGGCTGACCCTAGTCTGGCCTTAAGGAAACAACCGAGTTTCTTCTCTAATTTGCGTAAAACTCTTGCTTGAGGACTTTCACAAAACTCAACATCAAACTGTTTAAATAACCCAACTACCAGGGAGGATGAAAAGCAATTAATGGCATTAGGAACATAATCTACACTAATTACTAAGATAATTCTATTGATATTATGTTCATGTTCTCATGGGCTAATGTTTATGTTCTTGACTCCCTCAATGCATTCCTTTCTTTCATGGTGGGCATTCCCACACTAGACAACTTAAGGTAACTAATGTATTAGCTATTGTGGGGAAGTACGACACTCAAATTCCACTAGTCAGACTCACAGAGTCAGTTTATCCACTTGCACAAAGAGTTATTAAATCTAATGCAGACTTCAAGAATAATGCAAAATGACTGACTGAAAATGATTGCCTGCACCTGCCCTAATATTCTAACAGGTCCAGAGGCCCTAATGGAAGTGCCCAACAACTATTACACAAAACAGCAACCAACAATTACATGTTTGACACAAACACACATAGCTACTGTCTCTGAACAATTAGCAATCACGTTCTTGACGCAAAACATGTCTCTAAGAGTTAGCAGTAAATCTCTATGAGGGAGGTATCAGATCCTGCTGAGCCCTTCCCACACTATTTTGTAGACATTTGGTCATCCATAATAGCTGTTAGTGGAGTAACAGTTCAATGTAGTCTGTTTTGTGAGTAATGTGGCATCATAATAGTGCTATTTCATCAGTACCATCGATGTATCACACAAATCAGTATCACTGATATATATTATTATATATAATATATATATATATATTTATTGCAGCTTTGATATTTTTACTTAAATATTTCCGCATCACGCGAGCGTTCTGTATTCTCCCATATTGTACGGTTTATATTGTACGCTCCTTGTAGCGCGCGCGTAGCGAGTAAAATCAATGAAAATTGTATTGTAACCGGTTGAGAAAAATTTCAAAGAAGCAATAAATCACTTACCACACTCGTCGTACAATATGGGAATGATATTTTACTCTCACGCCACATTTTCACTCGCCTTTGGCTCGTGAAAATATTTTGCGTGCTCGTAAAATATTTTCCCATATTGTACTCTGACTCGTGCTATAAGTATTATATATATATAAGTTAGACAGAGGCACCGAGGAAACTACCGGATTTAGAAATCCCGAAGGCCCTGAGTTGTAGCATCCCGAGCGAAGCGAGGGTGCTACTAAGGGCCTGAGGGTTTCCTAAATCCGGTAGTTTCCTTGGTGCCTCTGTCTAACTGATTTAGTCACTAAAAATAAAAATAAAAGCTAGCTAGGTGATACAGCCTGTTCCACCACTTCTCAGGCTAACTTATGGAGTCATTACTGGACTTTTTATCACCAGAAATTATGGACCTTTTAAACGGGGAAACGTCTGATAGCGAACAAACCTTAGTTACTGGTCAACCAGCTATTCAGCGGAACATTCTGTTCACGACTATAACTTGGAGCTGCTCCCAGGAAAAACGAGGATGAGGTTATGAAGGCCAAGCTTAGTGCTATACCTTCTAAGACCATGGCTGACACAAAATACTGTGTCAATGTATGGCAACAATGGTGTGCACACATTTCTACGGAGTACGGATGAGAAGTTACACCCCTGAAAGAAATATTTACCCAAGAATTGTCCACCAAATTGTGCCTTTTCGTCTTCGAAGTAAGAAAACAAAACGGAGAGTTACTGCAGCAACTTCTGATTACTCGTGTGGTGCTAATAGCATGAATACTTTGCAATCTTCCAGCACAACTTTCACTTCTCCTTTTACTTTTAACTTCCAATCATGCTCAGTTACTATGAATATTATCTCAAATAAATAGGAATATCATCATTAGCTGTTGTAACTTATTTAATCAGTTTTAGCTACTCATCACTTTATTTTAATATCAGTATAAAAAAATAAAAATATTTCTTTGTTATATCCCTAAAATTTTGAATATTATACAAATGTGTCAGAATTGTCAAGTAGCTATTCCAAACAATAAAGAAGGTGGAGTGAGCTAGGGTACTAAATGTCACAAGCTAGGGTTCTAAATGCCACAGGGGAGGATAATAAATGCCAACAGGAAGGACCCCGCCAATGATTTCGGCGAGTTTAAGCGTCTGTGAAAAATCAAGAACCTACCGCGTAATTGAAAATTTTTGGAGCTAGTGACTAAATATATATAATATTATATATAATATATTATATTTATGTGGGTATGGCAGATCTATTCCCAAGATATGAACCATCAAGATAATGGACCCCCACAGAATTGAGAAGTTGTTTCCACAATAAACTAGAGTGTATTGCAACTGCTTAATCTGTGAGCTAGTTATTGCTTGCTCACTTTCCAGTTGCAGGTATAAAAAATATTGCTAATCAACAAGCCAGCAGTTCAATCAATGTAGGTACAGAAAGTGCTACATGGAGTACATTTCATTGTATCCACAATTAAAAAAAATACAAGTCTAAAGCTAATGGTGAAAGTGTTTCTTGAAAGTGTCTTTGGAATATAGGCCATAGTAAATTTGGGTAGAATTTTTGCCCACAACAACCTCTATAATTTTTATACCATTCTGTTGCACAATGAATGCTCTACACCATTATACTGAAATCAAAAGTTACTATTACAGGGCCTAGCAGCTACACTATGAAATCAGACCATATTTAACCTAAAATTTTGATTGAAAGTAAGTAAGTCACTGCATGAATACTATTGAGGATATTGTATCAGTGAATGTATAAAAGCTAAAAGAAGTAATGAAGTTTCACAGAAGCATGCTAAGAGTCTGCGTTTATAAGAAAATGTCAGTCGGTTGATAGAATAGTCAACATCAGAGTAATCTAAACCTAAACAATCCATGTGTGATATTTCATCTATCCTGCTCCTCATTCATCATATTCTAATATATCTGCCTCAGTAATTTATCCTGAACCCTTTTGACGCCGACTTTCTTCAACACTTTGGGCGTCTTTTAGAATTAAAATTTGATTTTTTAATTTCTACTGCATAGCAACCACAAAAATCCACAAATATACAGCCAGGCATTTATTTGCTAATGGGTGATAGGAATTTTGGCTTAGGAAAGAGTATGTGTGTGAGGAGCAGGGGTGGGGGGGGGGGGGTGGGGTAAGGGACTTATACAGTTTAGATGTGTACACATGCTGCAGTTTAAATAAGGATTAACTAAAAGATCAAAGTAATCATTGGATTCTATATGTGTATGATTAGTGGAATTGGAAGCTCCATTTGGCAAGGGGAGTTAGATCCCAGTGTTCTCCTTGCCCCTCTCACCCCTCCCCACCTCTCCTCTCTTCTGCTCTCTGTGGACAAAACAAGTTGTGCCCAAATTTATTACAGCCATTATTCCTGAGCCATTTTAGATGACAGCAAGAAAAACTTCAACCACTGTGTTTCAGACACTGGATTTGTATTGTTAGAAACAAGAAGAGCTACTCTATCCGGACAGTGTAAAAAAAGCCTCAAAATACTCAGAATTTAAGCTACACCTTGCAATGGATGTGTTGAAAAAATATACAATGGAATGTATTCCTTGTAGCACTTCCTGTATCTATAATGACTAGACTGCTGGCTTACAGACTGATTTCCATAATTTCCGCTCCCTTTTCCCCTTCTTCTCAAGCAACTTGATTAATTGAAACTATATTTATAAGTATATTTATAAGTATTTATAGCTAGCATGCTAAAACTACCATCATTAGTCATACATTTGCATTGTAAATGTGAAATTCAGACAAATAAAACTAGTCTAATATATAAGTTTTATGCAGAGGATAGGATAAGCATAGAAACATTGCTGGCCAAAGGATAGAAACATTGCTGGCCATTATCCCAATCTAAGTTAAGTTGGAGCAGTCAATTTCCCAAGTGATCAATCAAAATATTCAATTGAACTCAATGAAATATTTTGTGTATGTACGAGAAATCGACATTGCATGACGTTATTTCTTCTTCTATTTTATTATTTAGTGCATCGAGTAAAAATGGGTACTGTAACTTTCTACTTTATGTTATGTTTAATGCTCTAAACAAATAACATCATTGTAGTATAGATAAGTTGTACATCTTGTGCTCTCCCCAATACTTCATCTATCAACTAATTTTTTTCTACAGTATCTCTATCCGATTAAAAAACATCAATACATGGAGTGCATAACTGCTTTTAGAAAAATTGGTAAAGAATGCATCATAAAACGAATTGAGATGATTGAAAATGGAGAAGATGTACCAGTGGATATTCTTTCATGCATGTTGAAAGGTATGCTAAATATTTAAAGGTAATGTTCACTTTATCCATTTATACATTGTGTAAGATTAAATCTTGCTTAAAAAAACAAACAAACTATACCAGTATTTACTTGTTTCTTTTAAGGACGTCAACTGGAAGTTTACTGGTGAAATATTATCCCGTTATCTTGCTACTTAACCCTCAGTGCACATGCATCAGAGGGTTATAGTAGTCTTCCTGTTTGTCTGTCTGTCATGCTCTGATTTTTGACAATTAACTGTTGATTGAGGTATGCACTTACTCAAAAGGATGATCTAAGATCTTTCATTGTGCTACTTTTTAATTTCATGCTGTTTGTAAGTATTAGCCTTTGTGGGTAATGCCCCGTATCGTCACATCATTATAGTTTTTTCTTGCGGCCTCTTGATATTTTTACTTTATGCTGGAAATTTGACCGAGATTTGTGTTGAAAATATATACCGGTGAGTGTCTCTAACTTGTTTAGCTTCTTCTCTTACGAAGACAGCTATTACATCTACTATTTTCATTGTTAGTGCTATATTGAGACCTATTTCTGATTAGAACAGCCAATAAATTATTTTTTAGTCAGAAATGATTTTGACATACATAGCTAGTGTAGCTATGTAGTGCTGGGTTTGTATCTTTGGTGTTCCTCAATTTTACCTAGTGGTAGATTGTATTTTGAATGTATGCATCTTTATTTACCAATGTCTTTAATCTTATTTTCAGAGCTGTATACTACATTCCAAACCTTCATTTTACAATTGAACAAATAGGTCTTGACTGTAATAATTACTTTGTACTAATTCAAACAAATGCTAATTATTTTTCACTATTTATACATATAAGTTCCTTGAAAATTTCTGTTCATGACTGTACAATTAGTCCAAGATTATTACAAAGGACTAACAGCCTGTATTTTGCAATACAATTATTAATAATCAATAATGATGAAAATTCATTACTCTGTTGTATTGTTTTGTTTATTTTAGGTGATCAGAGCAATAATTTGGATGTTGAGAACTTGATTGATGATTTTGTTCTTTTTTATTCTGCTGGTAATTTAGTGCTAACAATAATTTTGTCTAGATTGTAACTATTGTGTGAAATTAGGGCAAGATACAACAGCAAACACAACCATGTTTGCTATTGTTCTTCTTTGCCAGCATCCAAACGTTTTACAGAGGTATATTGATATAATACTATTAACTTTTCTTCACTAGCAATTCTGTTTTACTAAGGTTAAAAGAAGAAATCCATGAGGTTCTGGGAGAGAGAACAGTAGTCACAAATGAAGATCTGATGAAGTTAAATTATACCGAACAAGTAAGGGTGGTTAGCTACATTTGGTGTGTGAGTTATAATTGTTTTTCCTATGATAGTTTAATCAAGACTTATCTGTATCCCTAAACTGTCTAAATGTTATGTGCTACCTGTTAGTCTGTCTGTTTGTTGTTGTTGTTTTTGTTTTTTGTCTTTTGTCTCACTGTAAGGTCTCCAAAGGGATAATAGATTTCGTAATATGGCATGATCAAAATTATTGCCTATCAAAAATCCCGTCACACTACTATCAAACAAGATTGTAATTATGAGGCACGATCCAATGACTCAAGGAAGCAATCAATTTGCTGTGATTCTTTTATTATTTCAAGTTTGAAGGAATGCTAGACAGATTTTCACTCATTTAATACAAGTATCTGAACATAATAATGCTATGTACTACTAGTCCAGTCATTTTATGGCCAAAAATACGTCAACCTGAAACAAATTGCAAGAAAAGGTTTCTCAACGGTTTCCTATACAAAAAAATGTGCTCTACAACGTACTAAAAGTCCTAAGGAATCCTACATGGGGAAGACCCTGAAAATTTGCAAACCGTTATTGCTTTTAATAATTACTGTAAAAAAACTCATTTTTGACATTTGTGACACCCACCAGCACACAAAAACAAGAAACACACACAAAAAAAAGTTCAGCACGTACTGGTGGGGACCAGCACTTGGGTCGTGTGGAAGGCAGAGGCCTCCCACCCCGCACCCACCAGCACACAAAAACAAGAAAATAACACACAAAAAAAGTTCAGCACGTACTGGTGGGGACAAAACCACCCAAAACACAAAAATACAAAAGTTATTCAGTTTCATCAAAGTCCATTTCAGGATTTGAATTGCAACACCCTGATCCACGACAGTTGCCACAAGCGACCGAACAGTGCTTCTTGCAGGAGCACCTCAGCGTACTACATTCGGTTAGGCAGTTGCACGTTACTATCCGTAAGAGTTCATTTGGGGCTGGGTCAAGGTCAGTAGTGACAGGAATGAGTGTGCCATCACTCTCTTTCCAACCCCAGTCTTGTGGAGACATTCCAGCCTCTGTACCTTGCCACTGCCGAAAATAGACGTGCAGACTGTGATTCTTTGCTGCAGAAGATGTTGGAGGTAGTGTTTGAGGGTGAACGTAGCAACTTCAGCTTGCTACTTTGTCACAATATCTTCTGTATCTCAGTGAGTCAAGACTTTTTTCTCCCTTTCCATTGTATAAATGATCAGGGCTTCTTCACCAGCAGCAATTATGTTTTGTTTCAGAGATAACTGTGAATGAAGAGCTCTAGCTAATTCCGCGAAGCGACATTGCTCTCTGAATTTTTTCAGGGCATTGCCTTTGCCAAGACCATGAAGGCGAGGAGTTGTATCACATCCGAGGAATGAATGAAGAAACAGAATATGCTTGCATATACTTCCGCCCCTAGTTGCTGTTTAACAGCTTGTATATCCCAAACTCGGATTTTCTTGGCATTTCTCTTTGATTCTGGCTTGAAAAGAAGGCTACAAGTGTCTAAAGTTGCATGATAACATAAAATAACAAGCAAATCGGTGTTGTCCCCTACCAACACTGTCTTCATTGTAGTGGCAGACTACTGCTTTTTTAACAATGAGTAGGTCGGCATCATCAGAAGCATAATAAGACTTGCAGTTATTCTTTTCCAACATTCACCCAACATGTTGACAAATCTCTGTTTGTTGATCTTATTCATCAAAAACTCACACTCTTGGTCATAGTGAGATGCATTTTTTCTGTGAATGTCACAGTGGCTCTTTAAATTCAATAGTCCTAACTGATATTACATCAAAAGCTTTTCTCTTGTTTCCAGCCATTGCTTGCTGACCGCAAAAGAAACAATTTGATTTGAAGCTAAATTTATCATCATCTGATCTAAGTGCTGGCCTTTTGAAAGCAGTCTCACCAAATCCTTGCTTGATACGTAAACTCTTCGCAACCTGATCAGGCTTACAATAATTTTATCGACAGTCCTGGTGTACTCTTTCTCCAGGAGAAGGCTGAATAGCATTGGCATCTTCCCTTTCTTCGATTGCCTTCTTTATACTAGCACACCCTTTGTCAGAGTAGCACAAGGTAGCATGGTTGATTATGTACTCCTTTAGCTTCATTATGGTACTTACCTAGTGGCTCTTGGCAGATAACACAGACTTCCATTATACCAGCTGCCAAGTCAAAATGACCACATGGTTGAGGTCAAAGGTCAAGAGTGATGGAATGCCAGCAGGTCAAGCATGATATGTGTTGTAATGACAGCAGATAGTATAAATTAGGCTCCTGGATAAGCTTGGAGTACATAGCTGTATTATTAGTGCATTATTACATTTATTATAAATCGGATTCCCAATTAGTATCATCAATTTCAGGGTCTTCCCCATGTAGGATTCCTTAGGACTTTTAGTATGTTGTAGAGCACATTTTTTTGTATAGGAGGGTGACATACAGTATCACCACTACAAATTACCTGTACTCAGTTATTTGTGGCCAACTTTATTTGGATAGATAATAACTAGTGATGTGCTCTAATAGCACAAAATAGCGAAGTGAGCGATGCATGTTCCCTGTAATTGCAGCTATTCCATGCATGCTTGGTGTGGCTACAAAATACTGTCAAAGTGAGAAAACAATAGTGGTAGCTTTTTTCTGTGATGAAGGCTCCTGGTACCGTAATCCTCAGGAATTAGTCTAATGAATAAATTAGGATCATTTAATGGCTTTTCAAAAAGAACGATTCTTTACTTTGCTACCTGTTTCTGTTTCGTTTTAGCTCTCCTCCTCCTTGCCCTGTTTTTTTTTTCATTTCTTATCTCTCTCCTTACTAATTTTTCTTCTGGAATTTCTAACGCCCTCAAAGCTCTTGACCGAGCGTTTCTAACGTTTCGTCTCTCTTTCGCATAATTAGTTTCACTGGACATCGCTACTTCGTACGGCGGGTAAACAAAACAAAATGTTGCTAAGATGGTTACCCGGCCCGCGCAAGCGCGTAGGAGAAAAAGTGCACACGTACGCCCACGCAAGAACAAAAACAATTCCTAGACCTCGCTCGCTTCGCTGAATTAGCAATGCTCACTGTTAAAGTATTGAAAACACACTGTGATAAATATTTTTGTGTACAATACAGGTTTTTTATGAAACTCTGCGTATATATTCAGTCGTTCCTGGGATACTTAAATCACTCCAGTCTACAGCAGTACTTGAAAATTACAGTGTACCAGCTGGTACAACAATATGGGTTAGATAGTATAATTTATATTAAGTATTTTGGTCTAATAATAATTTTTTTAGCTTGCAAATGCCAGTATGGGTCACAGTGCAAAATATTATGACAATCCTGAGGAATTTAACCCCGATCGATTTGATCCTAATCAAAGGTACAATATATTTTTATGTTTGTGTTTTCTAGATAAATTTTAGCATAATTGGTTAATAGAGTAACTGTTTTGTTACCTAACTAGGATCATTATGAGATAACTCAGTGGCGTGTTCAAGTTGTATTGTGCAATCATAACTTCTACTTATATTTTATATTTTCTGGCCTTAGTTAGACAGGATAACTTTAATTTCTTGACTTATTAATGAATTAAGAGGTAGTAATTGTTACTTCTAAAAGTGTACAGAAAACAGAATTCACAAATTTACACTTTAAAAATGTACTTGCATAGTTAAGTACTGAATTGCATATACTTATGCTTTTAGTTTTTGCATTAAATAGAGAGTTTTAAGATGTGGGGCAGTGAGATAATTCATAAACCCAATAAAAATCCCAACAGTAGTTTAGCTCACACTTGTAAAGTAGTTATGATAAATTTAAAAAAAATTTTTTATTAAGCACAAATTGTAATAGCATCTCCACATTTTAGAAAAATATTAATGGAAGCAATCTTAATGAGGCTACCCAATTGTTTTTATAAATGTTTTCTTTTGTTACAGGCCAAATTCTTTTGTATACTTTCCATTTGGAATCGGACATAGATCATGCATTGGAAAGCAGTTTGCCATTGTGAGTAATATACTATCATAAAATTCATTCCTATAGTTATCTATCAATGATTATGACTTGGAAATATATGAGTGCAATATTTCTTACATAGTCTAGCTTGACTAGTTAGAATTACTGTGGTCAATTTAAGTGTTTTAGATTGATGTATTCATTTGCATCAATAATTGTCCAAAAACAACATCTATAGTAATCCCCCAGAAAAAGCAAATAGAGTGCATTATTGACAACACCCTAAACACACCCTTTTAAACAATAGAATGGTTTTAGCTATAGCATTTAGGCCAGCTGTGCAATTATCAGGCGAACTGGAAACATTACTGGATGGTAGACTGTGGCTATGTATCTATAGCTGCCTTTTTTTTTTCGAAACCTGGTGGGGGTGCCAGCAGAGTAGCTAAGCACATGCTTAAGCACTTTGAGGGAACCACTGTAGCTAGTATTAACTAACACAGCTAATTTATATTAACTGAAGTAGAAGTCAATATGGTGAATGCATAGCCTATAGCCTAAAACAACACCTTATTTAATGTATAATTATGCATAATTACAACTTCCCTGACTTTCCTAACCAACTCAACTTGATTTTTAACAACGTATATTTTGATGCTTTGTTCATAGTATGGTGAATATTAGCTTTACCTATGTACACTGGTGTAAAATGACTGGGGGGGTCATTTTTAAAGGGGTCACCTGACACTTCTGTACAACACATCTCCTCGATATTATGACCACAGGAAAAATAACTGTATCTAACTAGTTCACTCACTTGTCTACAAATTCCGTATTCAAGCAATATAACTCGAGCATGGTTTCTTGAAGTGGCCTCAACGAAGCCCAGTTAACTTACTTCAATCAGCCAGCAACCAGATTTGTTAGAGTGAACAGCCCACCAGAATCTTTCTTAGCAATGCTCCATCACAACTGGCACATGTGTGCTTAGCCTCATAGTGTGAGTTCTGACACTAGTCTAACTGGCACAAGTTCCTAGCCTCATAGCATGAGTTCGAAAACTTACCAGAGCTTACAACTGCACCGTAAGCTAGAGCAAATGGTTATTAATCAATTTTCACATTAATGTTTTTTATATCGATACATTTACCAGTTGATACTGAAAAATTAATCGCTGCGTTTAAGCTGATTTTCCCAAATCGGGTCACCAATGTGGTGGGCCTTTTAGAACACTCTAACTGTATCTGAAGCGTGCTGGAAATTGTCGTACAATGTTCTAGTGTTATGGGATATATTTTGGAGAAAAAAATGTTGAAATCATTAAGAAACTGAGGAGTAAAATGTCTCAGCAATTCGTTAGCAAGATTTTCAATGCTCCAAAGTAAACTGTTGGTGTTGTATGATAATAATTACATATGAAATAAATAATATTTTTGATGATGCAGACATTTATAAAATTACTATGCCCAAACAACTGTTTAGCAGTGTCTAATATTTTGTATAATACATGTATATGTCAATCAACCATATTTTGGTATGTTGATTGTTTTAATAGCATTCAATAAAATACAAATGTTCTGTTTTAATAACATCATTTTTGTCGCTAGATGGAAGCAAAAATTTTATTAGCAAGATTATTTCAAGTGTTTACCTTCAAATTTCCGGAAGATTATCAGGTCAAGACTAAACAGCGTACAACTCTTTGCCCAAATGATAATCTATCATGTGTGCTATCCTTAAATATATAGTTATGAATTTTTATCTGAACTATCCTTAAATAAATAGTTATGAATTTTTATCTGAACTTTAATTTTAGTTACTTAATGTTGTGACATCAATTTCTTAAATGTTTATATTTAGTAAGATAATAATTGTACAAAGTACAAATGGAGAAAAATATTTATAGTACTCTTTTTGATTAACAGCAGAAAAGCATGTGAGAGGAATTATGGATTAGTATATAGATACAGAAACTGGGAGACAATTATTTACACTGTACTGTCAAAAATCGTATCACAAGCACTAATTAGTCAGTTATTATAACATACAGGTGGAACTCTGTAAACAAAGAAAATTATACAGCTGTGCATGTTGAGTTCTCTGCCAAACGGCTTAGCATAATGACAACTAAAAAGTTTTTATTGCTAGTTGCTGTTCCAACTGCAGAGAAGTGAAATGTTCATTTCCCAATCTTTTTATTTTATTTTATTTTTTATGCTGTACTACATCATTTAGCATTAAGAGTGCATTAAATCATTACTAACATTTATATCACAGTACATCACTTATATTAGCATTAGTGCTCATTAAATCATTACAAACATATCACAGTAAAGAGTTATTACTAAAATACTCAATCTGACTGCAGTAAGAGTAGAGGTATAAGCAACTTGACTGTTGCTTATATTTTTAAAAGTTTTGTGAGAGCAAGTTATTTTTGGTCATTTAATTTTTTTAAACACTAATAGAAATGTAAACTTCAATGATCTCCATAGCAGGGCCGTATTTGATTGGAACACGCCTTTTTTAATCCTTCCAAGGAGGCAACATGGGAATGATGGCAGCTCTAAGATTTTCCATGGGAGGATGGCTTATGGCTGCTTTAACTTATCCCCGGGATCAGTTATGGCGATTACAACTGATCCCTTGGATATTTTATGGATATGATAGGTTATTGAGTGACAGGCCTCTTCACAAAACAAAGGAACAATGGAAAGACCTGCTCAGAGCCTCCTTACAAAAACAATAGACAAAAGAATGGCAACAGGAAATTAAACAGGAAATGATAAAGTAATCAAATAAAAGCATGTATAAGTGAATAGTAATTACTGTTCAATTGAATTTCCAACAGTCCTCCTCAAGTTGCATGACATTGTTCAATTAATCCAGATTGTGCTCGAAGTTCAAAAAAGGAATTACACGCAATCGATCAGCTTTGGGTTATATAAAACAAATTTTCTTCAAGTAGCCATCCAATGTTGCATTCCAGCAATGTGTGGTGATTGTTTTTGTCTATGTTTGAATAATAGCTAATCAGATAGTCTGGCCAGAATATTGGATAGTCGTTTTTTATATTTGTTCCAGCTCTCAGGGGTGGATCCAACGCTAGTGACTGGGAGGGGGCCCAAAGTTTATTTAGGTCAAACCTTATGAAATTATTAAAATGTTAATTTGATTGTACATGATTTGAGTATTAATTTATGAGTAAAGAGCATAAGTTACCATGCAGTTGTCCTGTATACTACATTGCTCATATTGGTCACCCTTGTATAATTTAGAAAAAAAAAGCTGGTTGGAAGAGGAGGGGGACCTGACCCATTCACCCTGGAACCGCTTGCTTAATGCACAAGTGCTGATTTGAATCATCATTACTTATTCTGTATTGTTAAAAAAAACGCCTGTGAAAGAGAATGAATACATCTAATAGGTAAGAAAATGCTGAGAAAGTAACCATTTTGCCATTGTGAGTAATTATACTATCATACCTGTAAATTTATTTCTATAGTTATCACTGATTTGAAATAATATTTCTTACATCACCTAGTTTTAGAATTGCTTTGGCCAAATGTTTAATAGCTACCATTAGCTAGTTATAAAAAAATAATGGAATGATTAAAGTTCCAAAACATTAACTTCTAATGATAGCAATTTTTTTTCTCTTTTTAACACAGCCATAATATTTAATTATAACTTAACCCTTAAGTTATAATTAAATTTAAAGAGAGAAAAATTTGCTATTATCATAATTATTTCAGGCAAGAATGACTGAACTTGTATAATGCAGCAGCTATAGTTCATTGCCAACATTTCGTTAGCAAGATTTTCAATGTTCCAAAGTAGACTGTTGGTGATATATCATAATAAATAGTGTACTTGAAGATATAAAATTTATAAAGTTTTAAACATCCGTATGTCCCACAATGCCCAAGTAATTAATGTTTAATTGTATGCGTCAAATATAGTGTATATCTGTGAGTTACTATATTTTGGTATGTTCATTGTTATAACATTCAATGCAATAAAATTGTTCTGCTTAAATGACACTGCCCTTTTTGTCTCTAGCTGGAAGCAAACATTTTACTAGCAAGATAATTTCAAACGTTTACCATCAAACTTCCGGAAGATTATCAGGTTTGAAACAAAACAGCGTAAACTCTTTGCCCAAATGACAATTTATCATGTGTACTAACCTTAAATAAATAGTTATGAAATTTTATCTAAACATTAAATTTTATGTTGTGACATCAATTCTTAGATGTTTATATTATCTAAGGTAAGACCTTTATAAAGTTACAAAATGAAGAAACAATTTTTATCGAACTTTTATTTCTGATATTGTAACATGAGACTGAAATGTGTCTTACAGTTACAACCTTATTTTAACATAATGATAGCCTATAAGACAAATGATGTGTTATTTGATATAGAATCTGGGAGACAATTGTTTAGCTACAAAGTACTTAGTAAACTGAAAAATTAGTTCATTACTTTAAAATTTTTCAAAAATCACATCATAAACATTATTAATGTTAAAACATGCAGGGAGAACTTGGTAAACAAAAGAAAATTATACAATTGTGCACGTTGAGTTGTCTGCCAAATGGCTTAGCAAGACTAGAACAAAATAAATTGTAATAGTGGCTGTAATATATAATCCTACTGTCAGTTCCCAATCATTTTTTTTTGCTGTGTGTCCTACATCATTTATAATAGCATTAAGGATGCATTAAATCATTCAGTAGAATACAAAACTCATTTCACCTTACTCTCCACGAAAATGACTTTCATGCACTTTCTTTGATAACAGCCAATTTAGATATTGCCAACATATCACAGTAAAGAGTTATTACTGAGAAATACTCTACCTGACTGCATAGTCCGGGAGAAATCCAGATATTTTGGCCAACCTTGTTTTTTGTTTATAAAGTAATTTTTAAAACTTATTTTTGTCAATTAATATCTGCTGAATCCAAATCTGATGAGTGCCAGTTGCAAAAACATAACGGTTGGCATGGGCATGAACCGTAACCGCAAGTGGTCAGCAAGGCTATACAAAAATTAAATGCATAATGTAGTATAGTTAAATACTCTTCTGAATGTTCGTGGAGGTTCTGCTAGGCCCACACAGTATTATATATAGTCAAATGGACTTCCCAGTTTGGTAGCCTAAGACTGGTGTTGATGTGTAAGTAAGGGGATCCTTTGACCTGGATAGCCTGTTCTTTGTGGGCAAAGGTAGCTGGGGAACCTGTAGGAACTAGGGTTGCTATTGAATACCAGTATATTTAAGTGTAATATCTAAGCTTGCTCAATGCAATACAGCATGAGATAACACAGTGTGATGACTTGATGTCGCATACCAAAAAGCAATATTGTAAAGATATCAGAATGGAAAAAAAGTATTGTGAGCTGCTTGATGAAACTCACATAACTGGCCCACAGTGTCACACCTACACTGACACACAAAACAGCACAATTCATATCAACAATAATTTAATATTGTTGGGTTTGTTACATGTGAGGTAACCCATGATATCAGTGATATCATGAGTTATCTCACATGTAAAAAACCTAAATATATTGTGTATAGCTACAAGATGAACCCATGAAGGCATGAAATACACTGAGGACTAAGGGCCTGCATGATACTCGAAATTTTTAAGAGTTATTCTTTTCTTTAATCTAAAAAATTATGGCTTAATAATACATTATTATTCAATAAATTTTCTTATTATTCCAAATAGAGATAAGTTAATAGTGATGATTGCAGCAGCTAGCTGTATGAAGTTGGTGCGTTATGAAATGAATGAGTAAAATTATTTAGTTTCTCGTATGTTATACTGAATTAATCAATATAGAGGATTAATATGTAATATGTGCAACCTTGTTTTTTGTAGATTGGTGACAAATTGCCGCAATATGTTCAAATTAACAAGAAAATAAAAATTACTTAAATTAACAAGAAAATTATATATAAATTGGGCATATCAGTATACAGTGTATTACAAAAATATCTAGCAATTCCTTGTAAGTTAAAACACATCTTATAAATTTTTGTGTAAAGAAAACTCTTCCTTGTCAATGGGCCTGCTGCTCTATTATAATGTACAGAGAACTATATAACTATATAACAGCACGCCAAAGTAATATAACAATGAATCAGCATATAATGTCTTTGCTAAGTTAGAAAAACCTTGAGATAAGACCCAACTATTTCCAAGTAGGAGTAGCCAGGATATTAACTGTCAAATATGTCTGGATGTTACTGCTTTCTTAATTATTCTCGACACCAGAAATATGTTTTATTTCATTGTTGTTGTTGTTGTTATTGTTGTTGTTTTTACTTGCTACGGAATGTAATGACTAAACCTGATTACTCTTCACAAGAAGGCAATGAGGCATCATAATTGAATTCAACATCAAGTCATCTGAATCACATAAATGTACAGTTTATTTTAGGGAATGACTGATAGGTACGAACTGTGAAAGTACGTAAAAGAGTAACATTTAACTGATAGTCTATGTGGGGATTACACTTGTTCAGGTCCTAGACCGTCACACAGCCACAGCCAACAAGTTAATGAGCCCCTCCCATTTATGACTACTGCATTACACAAACCCTCATCCATTATTACCTATAGAAACTCCAATACCCTTCCAAGCATCATTCAATTATACACTTAGACATTCACCATCTTGTTCTTTCCCATGCATTTTATTCTAAACTTACCTCATACAAACCCACTATTTACTTTGGTTTTAGTCACACTCCCTTTATATACTCTTGTAATGTAGTTCTTGATTTGTAGTATTATTACAGTTGTGAAAGTCAAAGTTGTCTTTTCTCTCTCCTAGCTGTCTTTGTGCAGTAATAGTTTTTGCGCAAGATCTCTGCTCCCTTGCTAGTAGAGATCTCTGTCTTGCTACTTAGTTCAGTTAGTGTTCTAGTCATTGTAGTAGTTGGTTGCATGTGTCTAGATAGACTGAGCTTTAGTAGTGATAGAAGTGCTGTCTGGTGCATAGCTTAGTTCTTAGGTGATAGTTAGGCCTTAGAATTGAGTAGTGTGTTAGATAGCTGGTCCTTCGATTGTCGCTTGATTAATCGTTTCTGTCCTGGGCGCCTTGCACCCGCTCTCAACACTAATATATTAAAAGCTGTGTGACTAGTGAAAATTTTAATTGACTCCACAGTTAAAGGATCAGTGTAGTCATGCAGTGTCACCCTTAAAACACCACACAGAAGTGGCAAGATAAAACTTTTAAGCTTTTTCTTGTACAATTAATTTAAGTTTCTTACTTATACACACTTTTTTTCCGATTATCACTAAGCTAATACTTATAGAAGATTATAGTAAAATGAATGTTTGTGAGGCTTCTATTCCAACAAATTTTATCAAGCCTCTCCTGTTCTTATTATAGTAACCAATAGCTAATCATAATTAATGTTGTAATTAATAGAGACTTTCAGACTTTTAGCAAAGACAATTGGCCGTACATTCATGGGACAACAGAGGTGTTCACAAAACTTGGAATGAATTATTAGTCCACATTATTATGTGAAATGTATAATCCTATTATTGCTCACTTTTATTGTGGTCATGAACTATATAGAATGAGTGGCTATCTGCATAATATAGCTATATCTGTATAAGGTATATTTTGGAATAGTGGTTCTAATCACGACTGATTATACACAGAATTGAGTATAGTACTGTAGTGGAAATTGTGGTCATAGTAATTACTATAGTAGTTACAATAATTATGTTGTAGTAAAACAAAACATAGATAAACGAGATTAATTTCACCTAAACCTCCATATTGTGCCATAAAATTTGTGTACAAAACAATATAACTTTATCTTGTAATTATTGGACCAGTAGATGTATATCGACAGTAATGTTACAACAGATTCATAATTGGTTCTATGTTGTAGCTGAATTAACTGTACTCAATAATTTTTTCTAAATGAGGTCACTATGTATGAAAAGAAAATTGTATTTGGGTGTTAGCGACACATGGCTAGCTGTCAACATTGAATTTCAGCTTGCTAATCAAAAATTTAAATTTAATCTAATAATATTTTGTAACCAACTGTCAATGATTTAACTATACATTAATCATTTTGATGAATATTTATAGAATAGTGTAAAAACAACAACAACATTTGTTTAACAAATTTTAAAATTTTAAAAGCCATATAACACACAATCTATATTAATACTATGGTGAGCTTTATTTCAAACACTTCATACAATATTCTAATCATAATTTGGTTCATCTTGCACATTGGAATAATAGTCTTCTGACATAGCGATACACATCACATATCTCATCTCTTTGACGATATTTATATTTTCTTGCATAAAAAGTAAATAATACCAAAGCAGCAATGGCCACTCCTACATTTATTGCATAGTACCATAAGCCACAGCTTGTGAAAGCCCTGGGGATAAAACTGAACGGAATAACAAATGCTGCACCTACGGCTTGAAAGATTCCTTTTGTGGTGAAAGACAATCCAATAAGTAACCCCTTCATGGAGGGAGGACTTTGGGCACACAAAAATTCAAAATGACCAGTGTACAGCAAAGCATTGCCAATTCCATATAATAAACGTGGTATTAATGGTAGATATAATGTAATACTATGAATACCTACCTCGTAAAATGAATAATCAGTAAACAAATTCGGAAACATGCAACTGTGTTTAAGTGGCCTTAGAGATATAATTAAGGCAACCATCAATATCAATGTCATAATCTTAAAGAGTATTCCTAAACCAATTCTCTTCAACATGTTCAAAGAGTAACAACACCAAAGAGGTCTAAGAATTAGGTATACAGGAATTAATGAAACAACTGCAAGCGAAGACACTATATTACTTCCATAAAAGTACTGATAAACTTCATAATGTTCAAAAAATAAATTATTTGATACATTACCATTAGGTAATCTGTTGTCAGTATACCAGAAAAAAGCTGGATCTGATGCGTAACTTAAAAAGAACACTGGACCAAGTGATAATATAAGTTTTATAATACCATAAAATGCTTTGACATCTTCTACTTCTTCTGTAGTAAAGGGACCTCCATATTTAGTTTTGGCAAGATCTAATCCAGTAGGTATCTCATCTTCGCAGTAAGTGAATGCACTACGTCTAATTGGAACTTTATGATGCCTAGCAAAATGAGTTATTCTATAAACTAGTTTATACGGATTGATTCTGGCTGGATTGATAAGGAACCAATGCTTTTTATGATGAGCAACGCACAATGTTATGGCAACCATAACAAATGAGCCCAATCCTAGAATGCCAAACAGTGTGAAGCTAGTTATATTCATAAAGAAGAAATGTCCATGGCTGAAGTATTAAAATTTGGACTAGATAGTATATCCACACATACCAGTAGATGAATAAACTTTGATGATCTGTTGGTGAGTCATGAAGCTGTTCCATACCAAATTGAATTATGTTAGCATTAAATCCAGCAAAACTAACATTCATAGCGATATAAAATAAGACACCCGCCATTATTATAATCACTACACTAGCCATAAAAACTGCATTCCAAATTTTAGTGTCATAACCTACAGATACAAATAATAGTGTTAGGAAGATAGTCATTAACACAATCACCATTAAAAGAGCAACTATTAGTATCTTATACTAAGTGATCTACCTAATTCTGCTGGGTGCAACTTAACAAGAGGAATTCTAGAAATACTTGCACAGGATGACTGGAAAGAAGTCGTGAATATAGACATGACTAACTCTAGCCATCAGTGTCCATCTCCTTGGACTCAAATCTCGTCTCCTTCCAGGTTCTGTGGTTCGCCATCATTCTCTAACTCAGTCATCTTCACTGTCCCAAAGAAACCTTACTCTCAAGTGGGTGGCAGACTAACAGGCTATATGAAAGGGCATCTAGATGCATTCAATGTCAATTTACATTCCATTGAGAATGGGTATCTGGATGGAGAGAGTATCACTCATGGTAGGTCCCCGAGAAAACACATTTGGTCTTTTGCCTCCGGTAATTTCTTCAACATGGAGTATTGCCACTGTCCTTGTGAGAGTCCCATTACAGGCGAACCAAACCCACATTTGTTAAGAATAATTATTTTTCTGATACTTCTTACAATGACCTCCTGTGGATTGCCTTGACTGGGTCACTGATTGTTGCACTTTCAACAATCCTCCCCTGGTTCAATGTCAAGCTCCCTACAAGTACCACTGATGACATTGAAGTAAGAATCTGCACTAACAAACCTGCTTATGATGAAAGGATTTATATACAGAAAATTCAACTTCTTGTGCTGTAGAATGCAGACAAACTAGTTTTAATTTGTCTTGTTACATCATTGAGTTGTGAGACATTTGATTTTGCTTTTGCATAGGAATATCTTGCCTTTTCACGGAACAATTTGTGTAATCAACAATAAATATATGTGTACCTTCATTCTTATCATATTATATCGTTCAATATAAGGTGTCTTAAAAAGTCTATGCCATAAATATATTACTTGTTAGTTATTGGTGTTTTAGCATTGTTCACTTTTTATGCAAGAAATTATAAGTACCAGCAAAGAGATGAGATATGTGATCTTTAGACAGTTTCAATTCAATTTCAGGTACTTTGGCTTTGTGAGCCTTCAAAGTTTGTAGTGGAGCTGCAAAGTATTATGATCACTCTGTATGATGTGTAGCGGAAGGTAAGTGACACTAAATTGTCAAGTACAAAATGGAACGAACTATACAAATAATTCTATTATTTTTATTGGGTTCATTTATGAATGCAAAATAATTCAATAAGTAGCTAGCTAGTCAGAGTAGTTATAAAATGTTTTAGTTTTAAAAATCTCACAATTATTCCAATAACTAAAACAATAGAAAATCTTTAACTAGAGTAAATTCCTCCTTAGTCTGACTAGCTAATACTAATTTTTGATTAGTCACCTAAATATTAAACCAATATTACTTTTTAAATAACCAAAACACCATTGAAAAAAATAGTTTGCTTACAAATTTTGAAAGCTAAAACATGCTAAACCCCAAAAACAGCTCTAAAATAGCATATAGAAAAGTAAAACCAAAACTATAATGTCTAAAACTTTAAATCACTATTATTGATTAAGTAATTTCACATTTATTTTTCTTAGTTGAATATTTCCAGAACAGAAGACCATGGAATCAGTGATTAAACCTCTATTCCTTGCATTGAAGTGGTCTATGGTGACATTAGATGGTATAAATAAGTATCAAGACAATCCATTCAGAAAGTTTTGATCCAAATCTAGGGTTGTGCTGATGAAAGTTAGTAATTCCATTCCGTGATTTGCACTTTAGTGTAACTATATTATGGAACTCGTATACTTTTACCTCTGAGGTGAGGTTTTTTGTCAGAATATATTGTACACACAAAGATGATTTAATGTGAGATACTTTAGCTACTAGAAGATGAAGTATTCACGTATTGCATATTGAACATCAAAAGGTGTGCCATATTGATGCCATATGGAATTTAGTCCTTTATGAGTTGTGTAGCTACATTAAGTTATCTAAGCTACTTAGTACACCATAGACTTATTCAACTACTGCAACCTCCAAGCTGAGAAAAATGTTCACAATTTGATGTTCTACTAATTTGCAACATAAAATTACCTTCCTATCATTCTCTTCTTGTCTGTATCGCATGTGTACATTTAAAAATGTGTGCAATAGCTACTAGTTTTCACTTGCTAAAGATTCAATATTGGCGATTAATCAATATATTTTATGATTAAGTTAGCTCTAATTAGAAAACCGTCATTACATGTAGCTCAGAGATTCTTGATTCCACCTCTATATCTTTAAAAATCAAACCCTATTACAAAATAGTATAAGACTACTAACAGAAATTGTAGACCTGAATAATCTGCACAAAGTAAAACTTACCTAGACACTGAGTCAACACTCAATATTGTTAATTCACAAATTATCTTGATGCTCACAGCTACTAAAATTAACTCTAAATCATCATTATTTGCTTAAATCAGAACAAAAAAAGCCACCATAGTCAATGAAATGAAGCACAAACTTATTCCTGTGATATTTATGTTGCCATTGTTGTTTAGCATGGTTTTTCTCAATTACCCCACCAGATTGAGTGTGTTGAAAAAGAATATTTTATTTATTTTATTAGTTTGTAATAATGTATTTATGGCTATACTAATGAAAGTTGATCAATAATTCTCAAAATGTTTTGGGTTAGAATTGGTAAAGAGTGCTCTTAAATTACAATCCGGTTATACATTAATTAAAATAAACATAATGGTGGTGAATAAGTTTTACCCAATAAATTTATATACATTGTATTTGCAAATTTTTCCATATTCAATAAATATATTCACATAGCTACATAATCGCTATGTATTAGGCAACAGAAACTGTATTAGACCAAGATAACTCACACGATAAGACGTCTAAGAACTCATGAAGCAACTTGAAACTCGATGACAACAAATACATTAGAAGAAAGCACTAAACTGAAATACTTTGTTTCAGTTTAGAATAATATCAACAATTAAAGATGGATGGATGCATCAACAAATTGAAACTAAACACAACCACGCCACTAAGCAACCCAAACTTATCTCCAGTTGTTGGAAATACCATGTGAAATCACATTAAACAAAGTATAAGTAAACCATTAATTTTGTTTCTAATAAATTTTCTTCCAACTTTACTAACAGGTTTATGTAAACGATAACAAAAACATTTACAATTTCAGGTCATATCCAGAACCATTCTTGAATAATCATAACCTCATTTCAACTCCTTTATCTAATAAATATTAATAGCTAACACAAATTTAATAAAATTACAAAATTCTGATAATTAAACTTGATATATTAAGTATATAAGATAAATAAGATCCCTAAATTGTCTTATAATATTGTTTTAGCTACTAGTCAGTTAGTGTTAACTATCAAAATTAATAATTCAAAACCTTTTAATTTTTAACTTCTATTAATAAAATTGGCAAAATAATTGTTACATTTGGCAAAAATATTTGTGAGTTGAATCATCAAATATTGGTTTATGGCATGTCAGCTATCGCTACTAGTATTAATATTTTATTTTATGTCTAGGCATAATAGTAATATCTCTAGCATAAATTTTAACTAAAGTTACTTGTGATGTTAAGATCACATAAAAGTATATTTAACCTAACTACTGCCAGACTAATTAACTTCCATAAACATGACATTAGAGGCGGATCATAACTAGTTGAGTGGACTGTCCTCCTACTTGTTTGTACCATCAAATGTTGCCATTGACTACTTTGATGTCAGAAATAGGAGTTTCTAGAGTTGTGCCACAAGTGTTACTACATTGGATATTAACACCACAACTGTAATTTCACTTTTGTGTTTTTATTTTATTATTACTACATACTAGACTGCTATTAGCTACATATGCATGTTATTTTTGAAAATCCATAAACAACACAACAGCAAGATGAGGTAAATGAAATTGTACCACGTTAGGATGTAAGCAGTTCAATGGAGAACTTTTTCAAATGAAGGAAATGTAAAAGACTTAGCTAGACTCAGAAATTATTCAATAACTGCAACTGCATGTACTCAAACAAGGTGATAATGGGTACATTAGTAATTAATAATTCTTAGCCTTGATTCACCAGAATAGCACGAGTTCTAGAAAAATTAGTATATAAACTAACAGTTTTGCGATAATACATTCAGGAATTTTCTGTTTTTATTAAACTAGCATAGAAAATCCTGTATGCTTACATTTCGGCTGTTCACATCTAATACTTAAATTGGTATCTTGAAGTCTAAATTTATTCAAACCATCCTCATTTCTTAAGCTATAAGCTACTATTGAAATACTTACATTTAAGCAACAAAAGTACTGCAACAGTATTGAACTTGAATATGAATTTCACCAGTTGTTTTGGAACTAGCTGATTTAATTTATAAGCAATCTATATATTTGATTTTTTGATGTTGCAAAGTAAGCCATCATAATAAAACTTGAGCAGATATATGACATCTGTATTATTAAAGTTTATTTCAAAATTAAATGCTGGCTAATTATGTTGTATCATTAAAATTAACAAATGTTTTGTTGTTGTTGTTTTGTCATTAGGCACTTGCAATAAACTGTGTATGATGGATTAAAAAAAATTAGTGGTTTCATGTCTGATAAGTAAAATACATCATAGATACGTGCAACAGAGACTACTACTACCTGATATACTTCACCATTATGGCTAAAATTTGCTTGAGCAAGGAGTTTCAAATATAGCAGGGAATAGATTATAGTAATAACTTACTAGTATGCTTTAACACTTCCTTTATTTACATGAATATTCTTTGTATTAAAAATATCTATCAAAAAAGATTTGTCAAGTTGTGGGGGCGTCCCTGCATGAGCAAGCCCTCCTGCTTTCAAACACATAGGGCTTACTTGGGTCAGTCTTATGAGGAGTGAAGAAAAGAGGAGTGGAAGTCATGACATTTTTAAACAGTTGAACAGTTGTAGAAAGAATTCTTTACAATGTAATACTACAAAGAATTTACAATTAGTGACGACTTTTCCCGTAGTATACAATAATTTCGTATTATTTTAATATTATTATAGACTGAAGAAGGCTCCACGGAGCAGAAACGTCTTGATTAAATTAACGCCAGAAATCTCTAAATACTGCTGAAAAATTTGTTACTAATTGTAAATTCTATATAGTTGAACTGTTGTTTAATGCTGCATTTGCCACCTACCTGGATTGGAATGCATGTGTCTTTGTGGGTAGTATAACAAGATGCAATCAACTTATACCAGCACATTTGTTCAACTATTTGATTATTTTGTCAACTGTACAACTCTAATTAAGAACTTTCAACTCTGTAAGAAATCTTTAAATATAGTTGGAAGCCTGCAGCTAGGGTTTAGTTCCATGATAGTTTGAGGTATGGTTCTGTGTTGGTGAGGTATGGTTCTGTGATGGTGTGAGGTATGGTTCTGTGATGGTGTGAGGTATGGTTCTGTGATGGTGTGAGGTATGGTTCTGTGATAGTGTGAGGTATGGTTCTGTGATGGTGTGAGGTATGGTTCTGTGATGGGGTGAGGTATGGTTCTGTGATGGTGTGAGGTATGGTTATGTGATATAGTTCTGTGATATTGTGAGGTATGGTTCTGTGATGGTGTGAGGTATGGTTCTGTGATGGTGTGAGGTATGGTTCTGTGATGGTGTGAGGTATTGTTCTGTGATGGTGTGAGGTATGGTTCTGTGACAGTGTGAGGTATGGTTCTGTGATAGTGTGAGATATGGTTCTGTGATGGTGTGAGATATGGTTCTGTGATGGTGGAGGTGTGGTTCTGTGACAGTGTGAGGTATGGTTCTGTGATGGTAGTGTGAGATATGGTTCTGTGATGGTGGAGTTGTGGTTCTGTGACGATATGAGGTATGGTTCTGTGATGGTGTGAGATATGGTTCTGTGATGGTGTGAGGTATACAGGAAATATAGTTCAGTTACAGTGTGAATATGGAGGAGGTGGTGGAACTTAGAGATAAACCTGAGGTGGAAGGAACTGAAGGTGCTTTGTTCCATTGTTGGAGGTTGTGTATACCAATGACCTAGGATTTCAGGCAGAATACAAATTTGAAAGAATTCTGAAGCTTTCTTCTCACACTCCAACCAGAAAGTATCATTTGGAAAAACACGCTCTATTGAAAGATTTTGCTGATCATCTGGAAAGGTGCAAACTACAACATCACAGTGAGATCATATACAAATATCTGTGTCTGCATTTGGTAATAGTAAGAATGCTTGTTGTCCAGATGCAGGTCACCATTTGAGTCTATTTTTAAGCAAGAGTTCTTCCAATTATGACTGTCAGCATTAATTTCCTCACTTCGATGACAGTAAAGACATTTAATTTCAACGACACCTTTGCCACAACATGAACAAGAGACAATACCATCAGGCGATGCACCAAAATGAGGCCATTTCAGATTTATTCTAAAACCAGAGTTAGTTATTTAAAAAATGTGGTGATTATGCATATTTTTTTCATAGAAATCTCGTGCCCTCTTTTCATGCTTACATCCCCATGCAGTGTATTTCGAATAAACCTGAAGGCTTCTGGATAAACTAGCCCCTTAATTAAACTTTGTGAAGGGTTGGCTGAATCTGTGCAACATACAGACTTCATTTTGGATGCAGTAACACGACCTGCTCTATAAGTAAACCACAACTTGGAGTTTGCCTGTTCTCTAGTCTCCATCTCAACAAGATCAGCCATTGCTGGTGTCACTACAATTTCAATCCTTGTACAAACTTCAAGTAATTCTGTATACTTGTATAAGATTGGTACTTCGTATTAAATAACTGTTGTAAGGGCTTGGGAAATGATGATCTTTTTGTTTTATGAATATAGGCATCTGAATATTTCTCTATAACTGAAAGAATTCCTGGTTTAGTATCACTTTCTATTAATTCAGAAAAAAAAATGTTTTAGCTTGGAGAGCTTGCCTACAGCCCAACTATATGAACATGTTCCAGGCCAACTTGACATAGGTATTGTTTTCAAGTTTACAAATGCTGCTCACTACTTATACACTGCAATTGAACTCTTCCCACTTTCTTTTCGTATATTTAAAATCAATATCTTTGACTGGTAGATATGTTTCTTTCTGGTAGCTTGGTATAACCCATGTACACTTCTGTTGTGTGCAAGTTGTGCCTTAACTTATCCTTGAAGAAGCTTCAAGATAAAATAGAATACTACTAACATGTGTGCACCACTTTCCAAGCAAAGAATCCAACAGCTCAATGGTGTATCACTGCATCACTGCGAATGAGAACCTATGCAAACAACAATAAAAAAACGAAAACACTCACCCATCCATTAATGAACTGATTGTATGCTTCAAGTGACTTGTATGCTTTATATTGTTTTGCTGTTAAAAAACTAGTCTGAAGTACCAGAGATGACACTATGTCACTGGCTTATGACTTGAAGAAGGCAGTAGAAACGGATCCATGCCATTAACTAACTCTATTTTATCGAGGTACCTTAGTTTTGCCCTCAGGAAGGTCGTTGGCATAGCTCCAAAGCTCAGATACAGCTAGCTACGTCCATACTACGCTGAAGAACAACCGCTATACGCAAAATTCGCTGCGCATCGGTCAGTGGCTGTGAAAACGGCATAACTAGTGGTGTGCTTGAGCACAAATGGCAAGCGAGCCTGATAGTTAGGTAACATAAAATGTTACTATTTTTAGCTTACTTCATGCAAACACTACTAATGGTGTGCTTGAGCACAAATGGCGAGCGAGCCTTAAACTACACTATTGTTAAATGATTGATTTTAACAACTAACACTCAAGCTACTAAAATAAAGTCGAGTTTTTAAATTACGTATACGGTAAAGGGGGTTCAATGCCATAGTAACCGCTCCCCGCAACTGTTTGAATTGAAAAAGAAGCAACAAAATCAAGTCACGTTATTTAAAGTTTTCTCCGTGACATTCTTAATAGTAATTGTAACGCACAATACTTTCACACAACTGAACATACCTACGCAAGACTTACTGTCGTGGTTCGTCTAGTGGACAATGAATTTACAAGTTAATGCTGTTGAGTAGGGCTTATAACTGTGACAAATAGCGACTGACTCGAATAGAAATGGAGCTCCCATAAGTTTTTGCGTTTTAACTGCACCCGCAAAAGAATTCAAAGCGGTATGTTGCTAAACCGGAGGATTCTGTTTAGTGAAGTTTGGGACGGGGTCGAACGCGGAGCGAACACTGACCCTCCGTATTTTTGTGTTCACTACGCGTTCGACCCCGTCCCAAAATGACATACATACGTCCAAACATAATTGGCGAGCGAGCGTAGCGAGCGAGACACTTACAGGGGTAAAAATGAAAAAATCGGGGATGTTTGTTTATTTATTTATTTATATATATGTTTGGACGTATGTATGTCATTTTGTACTTTGACCCTCCGTATTTTTGTGTTATCTCGGCGTTCGACCCCGTCCCAAACTTCACTAAACAGAATCCTCTGGTTTAGCGACCATTACCCGTATCACCTTAGAAATTGAATTGTTTACCGCTTTGAATTGTTTTGCGGGTGCTGGGAGCTCCATTTCTATTCGAGTTAGTGGCGGTGGTAAGTTTATACACTATTTGTCACAGTTATAGCACTACTCAACAGCATTTACTTGACAATTCATTGTCCACTAGACGAACCACGAAGGTAAGTCTTGCGTAGGTATGTTCAGTTGTGTGAAAGTATTGTGCGTTACAACTACTATTAAGAATATCACAAAGAAAATTTTAAATAGCGTGACTTGATTTTGTTGCTTCTTTTTCAATTCAAACAGTTGAGGGGAGTGGTTACTATGGCATTGAATCCCCTTTACCGTATATGCGTAATTTAGCAACTCAACTTTATTTTAGTAGTTTGAGTAACAACAGTATAGTTTAAAGCTCGCTCGCCATTTGTGCTCAAGCACACCACTAGTAAATAAACAAACATCCCCGATTTTCAATTGTGTTACCCCTGTAAGTGTCTCGCTCGCTACGCTCGCTCGCCAATTACATAAAAACACGGGATTTTGAAATTGTCAACCTGGCTGATGGGGGGATGGTCATATAAAGGGTACGGCTACGACAGACAGCTAACGAGATTCATTCGCCTGTGACTGACGAGATTCCTTTATTGCGGTGGTGGGTGGAGACTTGTCTGTTAATGATCCTCCCCCCGTTGTTTATGTTATAGTCGTTGGCTGTAACTTATTGGGACTAAAATGGTATTCCTTTTCCTCGTAGGCGTTGGTGGAGTCATTGCATTGGTGTTTTTTTTTTTAATTATTTGGTATACTGTGTATGTTGCCTACATCCACTGAAAATACTCGCACATCCCTTCTCCTGACAGGTCAAGGTATGTGGTGATCAATAACTAGAATTGCATCTTACTCTCTAATCAAAGTGATAATGTTAATGTGAGTCTTATCTTCTTTTAAAAGTAGAGAGATAGCTAGAAATTGTGAAGAGAGTAAACAATTCCACTGATAAAAAGAACCTTTGAAAAAAGAAATTTTCTCTTGGTCTGTTGAGAGTGAGACTGCAGCATTGCAGTACCCCTATTGAAATGTTTGATTGCCTGTTGGTTGTCGTAGCTCAGTGGCAAAGCGCTTGTGCATTAATCAAGCGGTCCTCAGTTCGATCCTAGCCAGACAATTTTTAATTCTGTATTTTTTTTTAAAATCCTGTGAAAGAAATAGAATACATCTAGTGAGTAAAAGAAGGCTGAGAGAGAAATTGTGAAGCATATTATTATAAAGATGCAAGACATGTACTGGTGTTTATACACAAGTGGGTAATACTTACCTGAAAGCTTTTAGTGTAAGTAATATTTCTTAGTGTGACTATCATACACAGTGATTGAAAATTTAAAAAAAAAATAGGTAGGAATTTTCAACTAGAATGAGATAGTAGTGTGACAATATTTGTTTATTTCATGTTATATAGTTTCTATGCTGGACACTTAATAAGTGCAAATAAGATGAAAAAAAAATATGACACTGGAGCACCAATTACGGTTTTTATTGATCACTGGTAAGTTTTTGAATGTTTTAATATTTCAAATACCTCTTTCTAAATACAGGTCCAGAATCTTAGGTCAACAATCGTTTGTAATTTTTTTCTTTCATCATCCTTTCTTCGTTACTTTAAATTCAGAAGTTGTAAAGGTAATGATTACTACTGTATTCTGAGACTATTATTAGCTAGGCATTTAATTGTAATACTATTATTATTTTTGAGAATGTTTTGCCTTAGCTACATACTATCAACTTATCATTTGAGTTAAATTTTATATACTTTATTTTGTTAGGAAGTGGCGATGAATACTAAAAATAATAAACCTTCTAAAATTGTAAATAGTGTCGCTACAGCATTTGGATTACGGTAAAGTTACTGGATATTATGTAGTATTTATTAAGTCATAATTCGCTAACTATTGATGACCAATAGAGTTATGCGCAAAGGATTAGGTTTAATACCTAGCTATGAAGAATGGAAGCCACGACGTCAGCTCTATGACCCTGCATTTCATAGAAGGTAAAAGTTAACCAATTTTAAGTTATACTTAGTGTTATAGTGCTGAAATGAATGGCAAATGTGGCTGTGTGTATTAGCTTATAAGTTACTAGCAAGTACCCACCACATAGTGGCACTTGATGTATTGCAAAGTAAGAATGCAGCACAAGTTATCTTGCTAAGTTATCATTCTCTACCATGTTACATAAGTTTCACTCTCCTGCTCTCCTTTTTCTGAACTATATGAGCTATTCTTATACCCCACCTCTCCTTTCTTCAGCTCTACTTATTAAGTCATGGAGTCCCCTATTCCTTTGTCAATCTCTCCTGTTTATGAATTTCTGTCCTACTTTGAGAAACTTTTGTCTTCGATTTCTTACTTCACCTTTCTTGTGAAAACTAACCTCCGACTTTACCCGTTGATTCCACCCATTTTTAGTTACTATTAATCGCTCGCCTTTTTGCCTTCTCTTCCCTTCCATTTTAAACCTACGCCGCCTTACCTCGCCGATTCCACCCGCTTTTCAGTTACAATTAATGGCCTTTTACCTTCTCTTTCATACTTTCGCCTTCCTTTTGAAACCTACGCCGCTTCCATTGTCTATTTCACCCGCTTTATAAAAATAACGAGCACTTTCTACTGGACATGACGACACTTTACCCACAATGAGATGACAATGCTTTACCAAACCGTCCATACAAAGCTCATGAATTATTCATGAATACACAGATCGCTGTTGTCATTACTGACACACATGACAAGCATATTATTATATAGACCATTGCATAAGTAATGGTATCATCTTGTAGTGTTAATGACTTTATCAATAAGCATACTAGAATACCCCATAGAATTTGTGGAAAGTATAGAATTGTCAACCGTAAAATCTCAAGCCATTTGTGGTAGAGTTTTCTCCACAATTAAATATATCAAGCTGGAGGTTTTTTTTAATCTCTAACCTGATTGAACTTAAGTTGCCACAAATTGTTTCAGGTTATCACAAGTAATGCATGTTATTCTAGCATAGAATATAATCCAGGTCCTGGACCATCTTAAAAGGATATAAGATAGAGAAATCAACATACATTGTCTTACTTGATTTCTGTTCTTCTAAGTGAAGTACAGTGATAGTATGGAGCTGAGAATACGAGTGCATGGTTGTAAGCTATCTCAATTCGTATTTTAATATATAGCTGAGCTAATAACACCTACATACATAAGCACTCAGAGACATTGCTATCATTTTTCTATATGAAACCATTAACAGGAAAATAGGGCACAACGCGGCCGCCATAAAACTGTTTTTGAACTAACACATTTTATCAGCATCGAGTTTGATTGCCTTAGCCGTTCACAATATATGACCTAATCAAATTCCCCTTGGTAGGCTTATTGGATTCAATTGATTATTACACGTGTGCTGCATTGAGCTCAATTTTATCGTAGACAGTCTCACATGATAACTTAGGTAACATTGTATACAAATAAAAAATCATAGGTCTGCCTAAGTTACTATAGCTACTTATATCTTTCTCTCGAATATAATCCAGGTCCTGGACCATCTTAAAAGGATATACTATAGCTACTTATATCTTTCTCTCGAATATAATCCAGGTCCTGGACCATCTTAAAAGGATATAAGATAGAGAAATCAACATACATTGTCTTACTTGATTTCTGTTCTTCTAAGTGAAGTACAGTGATAGTATGGAGCTGAGAATACGAGTGCATGGTTGTAAGCTATCTCAATTCGTATTTTAATATATAGCTGAGCTAATAACACCTACATACATAAGCACTCAGAGACATTGCTATTATTCTTTTAGAATCTAAGCAAACTAAACTTTTTAAACCAATTCTAAGTAACCAAATAGCTCTTATTCCTTTAATTACAATTTAGCATGTACCTTGTTTAAAAAGTGTTTTATCTAGTTACAATTGCTTGTTCACAATAGCTTGGTCGCCATTTGTCCTGAAACTTAGATTATTAATGAATAAAGTGATATCAACTATATATAATGGTGTCACCCGATGTATGCATACTTAATCTTTCTAAAAAAATTACAAAAATGTAGATTGAATGTTGTTAGTCCGCACTAAACAAATGGTACAATTAGTATAATTAGCATATTGGGATAGCTAAACTAAATTCCATTCAGGAAATTCTGTCATTTCTTCTAGACCATCCCATTATAATTATGATGAATTTACTTTGAGCTAATCAGACAAAATTTCTAATACTAATTTTTTTAAAGAGTAATGTGACAATAAATTGACTTTAGATATTTGGACGTACTTACTACTACTTTCAATGAGGTCATTAGTTATTGCATTGAAGATATGAAACCAATGGCAGATGGCTGCACAACTGTACCATTAAAAACATATGTTGGTGATGCAGTTTTCAATATCCTTAATAAGGTGAGTTATTATTTTTGTTTTGAAGTGTGTTCTATACTGCTAATCCATATCAGGCAGGATTTGGTACTGACTTTACGAAGCATTGGAATGCAGATTCTCTTAAACTCAAACGGTTACCCAAAGACACGAAAAATGTGTTCAGATACTTGGTGGAAAAAACTTTTGAAGCAACTCAGATGAACCTTAATTCACCATTTCCGTCGTTAAATAAGGTGTGTTGTGAAGGCTGATGTTAAGCCGTATTAGCTATATTTGATAATTGGACTACAGTTAAAAGAAGGAATACCTGAATGCGCTTTGCCCACAAGGACAATATAAATTCACTTCTGTCATGTTTTACACAACCATAAAACATAAATTATCATTATGTATAATTTCTAAGCATGGTACAACACTCTTCCAGTTGTTTTTTTCCTAATCACTTATTTCAAGAAGCTTATTTGATGTACCGCTAATGATGCCATTTTTACACAGCTCAAGTTTTGCAGAATGTTTTCACATCCTCACACTGAATCAGGCATTGCCTTCTGGAATAATAGTTATCAGTAATAGTTTTTGTTTCTTTTTCACCATTTTCTCAGTCATGTGCAATAAAGGTTGATACTAAGGTGAGTGCTTGGTAGATAGGAAGATAAGAATTGAACAGTTTTGATGCATACTTGCCACCTTCACAGGGACATAAAAACCTGACCAATTTTACTAACCACCAGGTTAGTAAGTCGTCAAATATTTTTCTAAGTGGAAGTTGAGTCCTTCACTTCATGTTGAATAGCTAGCATGCTAGGGAGATAGGTTCACACGCTGCCACCAGGAGTTGAGGGGAGAAGTTTCTCAGCGTTGTAGTTGAGCTATGCTCTCAGTAATCGCCCACAGAAATCCCTAGATAGGCTGACCCTAGTCTTGCCTTAAGGAAACAACCGAGTTTCTTCTCTAATTTGCGTAAAACTCTTGCTTGAGGACTTTCACAAAACTCAACATCAAACCCTTGCAGCTGGGCCACTGTTTAAATAACCCAACTACCAGGGAGGATGAAAAGCAATGAATGGCATTAGGAACATAATCTATACTAATTACTAAAATAATTCTATTGATATATGTTCATGTTCTCATGGGCTAATGTTTATGTTCTTGACTCCCTCAATGCATTCCTTTCTCTCATGGTGGGCATTCCCACACTAGACAACTTAAGGTAACTAATGTATTAGCTATTGTGGGGAAGTACGGCACTCAAATTCCACTAGTCAGACTCACAGAGTCAGTTTATTATCCACTTGCACAAAGAGTTATTAAATCTAATGCAGACTTCAAGAATAATGCAAAATGACTGACTGAAAATGATGGCCTGCACCTGCCCATATATTCTAACAGGTCCAGAGACCCTAATGGAAGTGCCCAACAACTATAACACAAAGCAGCAACCAACAATTACATGTTTGACACAAACACACATAGCTACTGTCTCTGTATGACAAAAAATGAACAATTAGCAATCACATTCTTGACACAAAACATGTCTCTAAGAGTTAGCAGTAAATCTCTATGTGGGAGGTGTCAGATCCTGCTGAGCCCATCCCACACTATTTTGTAGACATTTGGTCATCCATAATAGCTGTTAGTGGAGTAACAGTTCAATGTAGTCTGTTTTGTGAATATGTGGCATCATAATAGTGCTATTTCATCAGTACCATCAATGTATCACACAAATCAGTATCAATGATATATATATATATATATATTTATATAATATATATATATTATATATATATATTACATTTATGTGGGTATGGAAAATCTATTCCCAAGGTACGAACCATCAAGATAATGGACCCCCACAGAATTGAGAAGTTGTTTCCGCAATAATCTAGAGTGTATTGCAACTGCTTAATCTGTGAGCTAGTTATTGCTTGCTCACTTTCCAGTTGCAGGTATCAAAAAAGATTGCTAATAAACAAGCCAGCAGTTCAATCAATGCAGGTACAGAAAGTGCTACATGGAGTACATTCTATTGTATCCACAATTTAAAAAAAAACAAGTCTGGTGTCTGGGAAGCATCCTGAAGCTAAAGGGACCTATACAGTTTAGATGTGTACACATGCTGCAGTTTAAATATGGATTAACTAAAAGATCAAAATAATCATTGGATTCTATATGTGTATGATTAGCGGAATTGGAAGCTCCATTTGGCAAGGGGAGTTAGATCCCAGTGTTCTCCTTGCCCCTCTCACCCCTCCCCACCTTCTCCCCTCCCTTCCTTCTGCTCTCTGTGGAC